>Ga0196964_10000144_pt1 | contig 48987 bp, 78 predicted proteins | sample S1_10metaG_FD_148615 | JGI IMG/M metagenome (GOLD analysis project Ga0196964, IMG submission 148615) | Soil microbial communities from Anza Borrego desert, Southern California, United States - S1_10 | ecosystem: Environmental > Terrestrial > Soil > Desert | place: USA: California | collected...
AGGACCAGTAAAATTTACTTCTAGATACGATGCTCCACCAGCTCCCACTGTGTAATGTTGTAAACCACAGAAAGTATTACCGCCAGTGGGGTTAGCAAACCAAGTTCCAGAACTGTGAAAAGTTCCAAGGGCACTAAATCCTTTCCACGGTTTTACATCATAAACCGCACACTCTGAGAAACCATTTAATTGTGTAGTAGTATCGTGCCTAAGCCACCATCTAGTCCAATTATAGGTTGATGCGTGCCTCATCCATATATAATATCCGCTACCATCCCTCTGGAAAACAAGAGAGTCAGGTAAACCCATTACACGATTAACATCTGATATATTGGCTTTATAAGCTCTGGACAGTGCTCCTGCCCACGTTCTAGCCCTCCATCTCTTTATGGTTTCTTTTCTCATTACACTGCTCGTCCGAAGATATTGTATTCCGGGTCAGGGAGTACCTTGATATAATTACCATAATTATCTTTAAAATCATCAAGTAAATCAGCATCAGTTCCACATTGTGATACATAAAGATCACCGCTGAGAATCCCCTTCACACCCACTGCATTGTTGGGAATTGCCAGTGCATCTGCAAATCCAACTGGATCATTACTACCATTTCCTAAAGGAACTGTAAGAGTGAAAACGATACTACATTGGTATCCGTCGATATCTACATAGAATCCTTTTAAAGTCTCCGCTCCGTCGTATCCTAGAAATCTGTAGGAATTCAAAGCCGGTGGACGAGCGGTGATATCAACAAGATTATTAACATAAGAGCTACTACACGACATAATAATTATATCCTAAGCTACGGACCAAGTTCCCAAAGATGAAATTGCAAACCATTCAGTTGCATTAATTGCGATAAGAGTTAACGTACTACCTATAGTGGTACTCTCTGCGTATCCACCAGAACTAGAAATAGAAGTTCCAATTCTAATAGTGTCCCCACTGGCGGCTACGATTCTAATTCCGTCAGAGTCCTGTACAATAAATGTTCTGGTAATGCCAGCAGCAGCCGATTCTAAGGTTATAACAGGCTTAACTGTAGTCCCTTCATTAGTAACTACTTTGTACCTATCTGTTGCAGTTTCAGTCTTATCCGCTACAACTGGAAGAATTGTAGCTAATGGGGGAAGAAGTAATTTGTATCCATTCCCGCTTCCACTCCAAAGATATTCCCCAGCCAAAGTTTTAGTAATCATTAGCAATCCATTTGGAGGAGTGTCTAATGGTTCTGCTAGATCGGCAGTCTCTCGGTAGACTAACCCACCTTTAATGTAACAAACTCCAGAAGTATCTACACTAGTTACTCCACTACCATCTGTAATAGCAATTCCTAGAAGTATAGCACCTCCAGCTGGTGGAGTAGTTGTTAGAGTAACTTCTACAGTCTTATCCTTCTTAAACCAAACATAATTTGTTTGGCTAGCTGTGACAACTGCTGTAGTAGAAGTTTTTAGTTGGCATACTCCACCGATAAGCGCACCACCGGCTGCAATATTTACTTGCAGGCCGGACCCAGCGCTGACAGTTAATCCGTGGACAATACCCATATGTCCACCACCATACTGACTGTTTACATCTAGATAGGCAGCATTAAAATTAAATTGTGCTACCCAAGTAGTGGCTTTCTGTAGAATAGTCTTTGCAGTTATAAGAGATGGGACGCTTAATGAAACTAAATAGTCTTGAAGATACGTTGAATAACTCCAAACCTGTGGAGCTGGAACCTGTGTAGCTAACTTAGTAACTGGCATTAATAGACCTCTGTAAACGATTTTCCGCTGTCAGCAGAACTCAAGTAACTGGGAGCTGTATCACCTGATAGTTTACATGTTAAAATAAACATTCCGTATTCAGTTCCCCAAGATACGTCAAATGATTCGTCTTCAATTTCAATTGGATTACCAGAGCTGTCTATTACCTGTTCTTCTGCCGGGATAGACGTCAAACCGCTATTATATCTTATGCAATACAAATAGCCTGGACCTGACGTACCACTAATATATTTAAAACACATAAACAAAACGTCTCCATTTTGTTTATTAGTTTCACACTTTATATATTTAGGTGATCCTGTAAATGGAAGTGCTATTTCTGTGCTCCACGTTGTACCCTGGTTGGTACTTATCTTGTAATTCGGTCCGTCGGCCTCTGAAATATATGACGCATATACTATGCCGTCTTTTGACACACTCAACGAAAAACTAGTTATATCACCAGTATTTGTTAGTGTGGAATTTGTAATATATTCATCAATTGGAATATTAAAGGTGGAATTAGTTAAATATACATCGTTATCTGAAATTGCACCTGAATACATATGTCCAAAATAGATATCATGAGTGATAGATGGTTCTAGTATAACAGTGCATTGTGGAAGCGTGGGCCAAGATATTGAGTAGTCGTAACTGAAGCAGCAAACAGTATTTAAATAAGTGGGGAATGGAGGTTCGCATTCTTCTTCGGCTCCACAAATAGGAGGGGGCTCTAATTCATCCCGACAATAAGTAATAGCCTCACCGTACAAATCAATTACATCTACATTACAAAAGGTTTCCAGTTCTGTAGTGGTAGAAGATGTTATATCAGTGTTGTCATTACAGGTTATAGTAGTTTCAGTTAGATGGTCAAAAATTTCACTAGTTTCTGGTATGATCTTTACAGTTGGAATACTTTGATGGGTAGTTTCTGTTGTGTACCAATCTAAAACTGAAGTTCCGCGTATGGTACAAGAACACTCAAATACTCCAACTTCAGTTTTAGTTATTGAATATTCCCAAACGGATGTTAAATTTACCTCCCAGGAAATTGTTCCCCCTGGGTGTGAAACCGGAGTCCCACAGTCGCATGTAGCAGTAGGGGGAGTTTTAAATGATATATCGTCCGATTGCCATAAAGAACCATCCCACCACTGATAACCAATTTCCATTGAAGAGGAAAAAGTTCTTTCTTGTGTAGGTTGTTCATCAAACGTATAAAGACATTCGGACGGACCAACTGTTGGCTCGACGTACAAACAAGCCGGAATTGGCTGGGCAACATTCGATTGAATATTTCCGTATAATATATCATGCCTAAGATCAAATCCATCTCCAGATTGACCATTAGCAGTAATTGTTTTTCTTAAAACCCCACCTATATAAAGTCTCAGTTCCTCAAATCCATACGTAAACCCACACGAAGGGGAAACGGATAGAAATTGATCGTCTATTTCAACTAGTATTTCAGTGGGGTTGGACCATCCGCTGTCATTAAATACCTCAGTTCCCCACGGAGTAGTAATAGTAGTTGTAGTTGTAGCTACATCCAGGGCTGTATTATTTAATATACATTTTACTTCTATTCCAGTTACAGTAGGAGAGTATTCCAACCCCCAAGTTAGTCTAATTATCGCATGGACATTACTTTCATTGTCCCCAGTCTCTGGGGATGAGGTAATGTCCATTTTGTATTTATAGTTCTTAGCCGGTTCGTTTCTATGAACTGCACCTTTAGGCATTTAGCTACCCGAACATCCACATGGCCTTGTAATTTTAATTTCTTTTGGTGGGAAGGTTGAGTCTAACTCATTAAGAGTTTGAATTGCGGCCACAATTAATTTACTAACCTCTGTGGCATCCTCCCCACATATAATCAATCTAATTACATTTCCCGACTTTAATTTCTTTTTTACCCTTCTCTTGGTCATAAGATAGGGTTCCCGTTGTCTGCCGGATCAAAATCTGGAATGTAGTAAAACATGCCAAATGTAGGACTACCTTCTTCATTATCTTGTACCTGAACTGCGTCCAGAGCGGGTAACATAAATAACTCTGTAGAATTTTTTAGAAAAAGTAATTGCCTCCCCATAAACGTTCTAACTTCAGCAGTCTGTCCGTGGGTTCTGGCTGCAATTTCTCTAGTAACCTTGCTTATTGCTTCTAATGATTGCATTATACTCTCGGTGCCTCCAATTCATACATTGCATATTGAACACCATCTTTTTCGTAGTCAGGATTAACATTTCTAACGAGCCATTCTGTTCCATCTACATATACGGGATCATAATATCTTAGCATTCTTTTCTTAGCCGGGTTGGATTCGTGCTCTATAAATACTATTGGTGCTCTAAATGTTAATATTTTCCTTGCATAGAAAGTCAGGTCCGCGATTCTCCTGGCTAGAGCAGCTAGTGCAGCCTTAATTTGTGACTCATCTCCTGCTGATCCTAATGCTGGATCAATTACATATATAGCTTTTTTCCTTCCTATATAGTCGGGATTATCAGTGGGAGTGGCAGTAGGACCGAAGCTATTGTGGTTAATTAGTGGTTCTGTTACACACAATTGTGGAACATCTGAATTAAACAATCCAATAGTAGCTACTATTAACCAGTTAGCTTCTGGAGCTATAACGTTAGACTGCATGCTCCCACCTTCAATTGGGAATACGGGGACCCCATCAGTTCCTAGTCCAGAATAAGCTGGAAGATAGTGGGTTAGTAGGATTGGGGGACTCCCACCTATTCTTTCAGCGTGTAAATCAGATGGAGATTTCGTAGTAAATTCGGCAACTTTAGTATATGGTGAACTGGGAACTGGAATCAGTCTCCATTTATTAACATCGTCATCGTAGATTAAAAAATGTGCAAGATAATCACGGGCTAAGGATTTTACAACACTGCCGCTTTTCTCAAGCATATCAATGGTTTGAGAAAAATCTAATTCAGATACACTAGAAAAGTGAATCCCAGTGTCAGGAAAGTCGAACTCAGTATTATAAGCCCACCCACAATTTGAAATTGTTTTTCTAATAAACTTGCCAACTTCAAAGGGTAACCCAGTTTCGTGGTCAATTAGACTTAGGACAGGAGTACCTACAAAACTTTCATCGAGAACCTGAAACAAGGAGTTACATTTTACATCATACAAACTCCAGCTCTGAACTGGAAATGTATCAGTCCCGCTCCTCTTTAAATATCTAAAAGAACTTTCAGCTATACCCCTAAAAAGTGAAACTCTTTTTGATGTGTCAGTAGAATCGTATTCAGACTCAATTCTAATATGTAAAGAGGCTCTGGTTCTAAGTTCATCTAGGGAATTTAATGGATCAGCAATTAAAACAGTTGCTGTATTTTGGTCCATAATCCTTTCAGCGCCTCTAATGTTTATATTTACGCTGTAAGATTTTGGATGGTCTTCATCACCAATTTCCCAAGGAGTTGCAGCACCGGAAAGAATTACACCATCCCTATGAAGGTTCCATCCTCTAAAAATAGGCGTTCTGGACCCATTGCTCTGTAAAACAATGCGTACATAAAATTTAGTAACTCCGGGTGGGACTCTATATACTTTTTTATGGGAAGCAGAAGATAAGACAGTTAATTCTGTATTATTATCTGCCCTCATAAGTCTTAATGTAGCACTACACCCCACTGGAACGCAGTCATCCCACGTTAAAGTAAATGGGAAGTTGTCTCCATAGTCACCCGGCCTAAAGGGAACCACAAAAAATGTATCATCCGCAGAGACTTCATTAGATGGGTATCTAAACCAAGCTACCGCAAACGTTCCCATAAGAGTACGACGAATGTCTACTCGTACCTTTGTATTTGTAGTGGGAGTGGTACCATCGCCGGGAACTCTATAGTGATACTTTTTATTATGGTGTGAGGAAACGTCTTTACTTGCTGGTCCAATAAGAACATTAGTATTGGTAATTCCTTCTTGGTTATAATTGTCAGCAGGGAACTCACAGAAATCAAATTTAAGATATCCTCCGCTACCATCTGTGGGTCCAACACATTCTTTAGACTTATATACTCTAAGCCAAATAATTCCAGCTAGTCCCATCTTCAAGTGGGTGGGAATTACTGCCCTCTTAATCCACCCATTAGCACTATTTTCAAATAGTACAGACGGACGAGAAAGAAATACTGTTAGGCAATACTGTCCATTTCCAGTCCCGTTTTTGTCTTTACCAGCGGGACCGTTAAAATAACATCTGGCAATTAAACCATTAGTGGTTAGAATACTGCCGTAAGTTGATATATAGAACAAGACAGGTGTTTCGGGATTGTCATTTGCAAAACTAACAAAGACCCTATCTAGCGGAATTGTATCATTGAGTCCATATGGATTATCGGCTCCAGTAGTGGGAGGAGGAAAGGCAGCCTGATCCCCACTTAAATTATTGGTATTGAAATCGGTTCCTGCTGGAACAGATTTTTCATAACCAACAAATCCTTGGGTGGCCAGATTAGACGATCCAGTGGTTCCAGTTGGCATCTCGGAACTTAATGGTGCTCTAAATAGATAACGCTCCCTAAAAAACGGTGCTACCGAAGCTGAACCACCTGATACCGACAGCCAATAACTTTGAGCCTCAGTTCTTTCAACTACAGTGTCAAGAGATTCGTGAAAAGCCCTAATTCCCCATCCTGAATCATAGGCTAGCTGGTTGAACCCAGCACCACCATCTTTAAACATTGCATTGGCTGGCCTACCGTAATCAAATGTAGGCTCCGCAATGTAACTGTTAGAAATATCAAAGAAAACATGGGTGCGCCTCCCCGGAGTAGCACCCATTACCTGACTTCCACCAAAATTTCCCATTAGAAAGAAAATGCTCCTAGGTCTCTAGCTCTTTCTATAAGTTCTTGCTGATTCCCATAGAATCTCCATGCTTTAGGAACCGGATTCTGGGCTCTTTGACCACCTCCAAATGTTCCCAATTTATCGGAGAATTTATCTATACCATCGTTAAATTTGTTTGCTGCATTGTCCATTTTATCAGCTACATTAAATATTTTAGACAGTAACTGGTGTATTAGACTAACTCCTGCATTAAACAAATTTATAGCCAATGTAAAATTTTGTACTCCGTGACTAAACAAAAGGATGATGGGGGACATGGAAATCAATAGATTTTCAATTGCTAATTTAAACTGCCCAACGGACAATTGAAATTGACCAGAAACAAATCTATTGAATGCACCATCATTATCTCCAGTGGGGGAGATAGCTTTCTTAAATTCAGAGTCACTTAAATCTCTTACCGGCAGAAACCTTTCTAATCCTCTTGATCTAGCAAATTGTGCAGCAGCTCTATCATCATTAATAGATCTGAGAGCTTTAATCTCTTCTATTAACTGGTAACCGAATCCAGATTTACCAGATGCCGCAGATGCAATTTCGTCATTCGGAATATTTAGAGAGGCACCTAAGTTTCTCAATCTTCTAGCATCGGATTCCCTACCACCACTAGAATAGTAAAGATGAGCAATAGATTTAAATGCCTCAGATGCACTTTGTATAGATTTAAGAAGGATAGCGATACCAGCAATCAATAATGTTACTCCGGCGGCTAAACCCAGTATACCTAACCTGAAATTAGAAAGAAATGACGCCCATCTACTTGGGGCATTTATAGGCATTGCGATCTGGTTCTGGTTAGATGGAGATTGTGGATTCAGTTTATGATTTTGAAGCCATTTTTTAAATGCATCCCCTATTACTCTAGCAACGGCGCTAGCAAATAAAGCCTGAAAATTACCCATTATTCCCTGTGTAGCGAATGGGACAACTTCATTTATATTTGGATTGTTTGAATTACTAGGTCTACCCGCACCTCTACCTCCACCCCCACTTCTAACGGGTGGGGGACGGAGGGATTGTACTGCTTTTTGAATCTGTGTAGAGGCATTGGAAATTCGGTTAGCTGCACTAGCAAAACCATTATCCAATCTTCTTAGAGCCGCATTTAGGGCCTGAATTGATTGGATCATTTGACTAACACCTTTAAGTGTTAGATTAAGTGTCATCTGGTTCGCCATTAGTTACTCCAAATTTCAAAAACTCTCTAGCAACAAATACAGACTCATCTAACCATTTATACCCTAGAGGCGGTATATATTGTCCCTCTTTGCCCAGTAAAATATTATTTATTGAGCAAAGTAAAGCATCTAGTCGTGCGTCAAGCTCAGGGTGGCGGTGATTATAACGTATATAGCTAGCTACTACGGAATAATAACCGCTCCAGTAGGGTTTTCTACTTGACTTACAAACTTTTCAGTGAGTTGTTTAATCCTCCCAATAACTGGGAGCATTCCCTCTGTCATGGTTTCAAATAGGATTAGAAACTCTTCAACTGAATATACCGGTTCTTTTTGAAGAACGTGCATTGCACAAGCCAGTGACATAGATTCTTCATTAAAGGGGATTTCCCTCCCATCGGCAAATGGCATGCCTGGAGTCTCTTCATTTGGAACTGGCTTATAATATTCTACCTTTTGCTGAGTCAGAGTTCCGATCTCCAACATTTTGGTCATTGTAGGACCATCAAAATGAAGCTCTAGTGAAACATTTGGGTTGGAGTTATCTTCTACTCTGAAAGAAAGTCCAGTAAATACTGGCCGTTTAAGTGACCAAACATCAATTTTATTCATTAGGTGTATGTAATTGGAGAGTCAGTTCCGACGTCAATCGGCTCAAGTTCAAAAGTAGCGTTAACACCGCCTTTACCTGGAGAGTCCATTTCATATTGCCCAAGGACCCCAAAACCTACAAATGTATTTCCACCTCTAATCAGAGTATACTTCCAATAAGTAGCTCCAAACGCTTGTGCTGCCGCAAGATTAGAATTTGCATTAGACTTCTCCATCTCTTGCAATCTAAGTCTAGTGCCCTGAGAAATAGGAACCATATTATCATATGGTCTATTTTGGGCAGAAAGTTCCTCGTGGTTATACCTAACAACCAAGTTAATTGAACGGGTATGTCCAAAGAACTGTGCAGTGGGAGTAGTATCAGAGAGTGCACCAGTAGTAGAATTTACTGTTTGTGGTGTAAGAAGAACTGACGTAATGTGTTTACCAATAGCCCACAGTGGAATGGTAGCAGCCATTTATTTATCCTCCCAATCTTTAATTGGGGTATCGTCTGACACGATTTCGTGGTATTCAGTTACAAGAGATTCTTCGATTTCGATAATTCTTTCTTGATCTTTATACGGTCCACCAAATTGACCAACTTTTCTAGTTTCTCTACATTTGACCAATGGCATTTCTTACTCCTTTTGCAAGATTTCTTTCTCTCCAATAGTTAGTGTTGTGCATAATTGACCTAATTAGTGGGCGTGGAATTGTCAGTCCTTTAATTCCCATTGCTAGTTCATCCGCATATGGGGAATTGTTATAAATTTGACTGTTAATACTACCGCCGGCCAGTTTTGGGTCCTTCTTATTCCACCCAAAATAAAAGTTGGAGGTTTGTACATTAATCATAGAAGGGTCACCATACGGAACACCCACTCCCCCTTTCCTTTCTGCATATGGGTGACCCAATTTTATTAGCTTGGCTCTTTTATACTTGCCCCCTGATTTTTTGTATGCCTGCATAAGAGCGTAGTTAACGGTTAATTCTTCTGCATCTACCAAGTGCCTAAGCAGAATACTAACATCCAATTCTCCATTCTGACTTCTAGGCAAGTGTTTCTCCTACTAAGGCGCTGATATAACAACTTCCAACCAATAGATTAAAGTTTTCTCCCAGGAAGTACTCATTTGCCGGATTCATATCACTAAGGTCTGTAGTAGGATCGTCAACAATTTGAAACGAAGTAAATGTCTTTCCAGGACTAAACTCTGTCCTTAACTTCTCAATTTTAACCTCTACATCCTTAGTAATATCACTAACAAGGGCATCATTGGTAACAACTCTAACCGAAGAATTTACAGTAAAATCCCTGTGACTATTAACGGCTGTTATAGTCCTCCATTCATTTACAGTGGGGAAGAAGATTCTCTGATCTACAAACAATCCTGTAGTCGAGTCTACTTTTACAGTGGTACCAGTTGAATCTTCTCTTGCTCTTAGTCTTATTTCATTGGACTCATTTTCGATTAGAAAAATTTCGATTGGGATACTTTGACACATATTAGCCTGACCCCAATCTGCTCTTTCTGAGGGAAAAACTCTAACGACTATCCAAGGAGCCTTTAGACCGTTAAATCCTAACTTTTCATATTGCTGTACCAAAGACCTCCAATCAAATCTTATGAATTTAGTGGCCTTTGTAACAACTATATCGTATTCCAGATTTAGAACACTTACAATTTTTGCTCTTACTTCATCTACTATTGGAGTTGTTAGGATCATACAAAGGTTGGCCTCGTTATAGTTTTTACCTTTACGATTAACTTATTTGCTCTCCAATGTTTGGGTTCTGGATCACCCTCCACTTGATAAAATTTACCGTAGTCTGGATGATTTTCTACGAGAAATCTAATTACCCAGTTCACTCCTATTACTTGGTCCAGTGGGAAGTGGAATTCATCCAACAGGCTAGTAGTATTTTGCCTTAGTCTTTTTCCATAAAACTCACCAGTGGCAAATTCCGGAGCGGTAACCCTACAACAGTTAACACAAGCAAAATCTGGAGTGGAGCTGTATCGCAGAGAGTTTATTTCATTATTTAGAAGTGCCAGGCCGCCAATTTCAATAGGGGAATGAAGATCAACAACATCTGTATATCTAGTTAGCTGTCTTTCACTTAGTGACATATTACACCAGCGGCTTGGCTTGCTTTCTAAAGATTAATCCAGAAGGTCTCTTGTATAGTTTAATTGTTCCTTTGTAATCCATTACAGAACTAAAGAACTTAAATGGGTCCATGTAGTTCCGTACTTCAGAAACATCTGCTTCCTGCCACTTAATTAGGTATCCCTGTGTCTTAAATAGGGACATATTAATTACGATCCCAGAAGCCTGGTAAACAATAGCTTGCCACACATCATCTGGTACAGTAGACGCAAATCCCCACAATGCAGTAATTTTTACATTCGATCTTCCTGCTGGGAATCTATCTATCCACATAGAAGGCAAGGATGGAATAGAGCCCTTATAGATTTGAATACGATTAATAGGATATCCAGACCTTTCTACGGCTGCATAATTTGAAAGAGTCAACGCATTAGTGATCCCATACCAACCTACTAATTCTACAGTAGACAGGGTGACGAAATCATCTACTTCAATCATACCAGAATTATTACCATCAAAATATCTGGTTTCACTCACAGGAACAAATGTTCTATGAGTTCTGTTTTTGAAGTTAGTAATTACTGCGTCTAATACATTTTGCTGTACGACATTAGAAATGTGCGTGCCTATAGTAACTCCCATAGCAGTTGCTACGGCAGATATATCAGTTACTGTAGGCATTGCAGTTTTAGACATACTGATCCTTTATCCTGTTGATAACTGTTTCAATTGGTTCTTTCCAAGAACCTCTAATAGTTTGCTTTACTAACTGTACATCTTCGTAAAGATAGGAAGAGCCTTTACCGTCTGCCCATCTCCACTCATGTATGTAAGGAAGTAGGAGATAAGTCTTTTTTCCTAAAGCTCCTGCTAGGTGAGCAATAAAACTGTCGATCGTTACTACAACATCGAGCTCGGATATAATTGCAGCGGTGTAATCCGCATTAATCATTCCATCGTGAAGAGCCATTAGTTCCATTCCCTCTGGAACACTACACTGTACGTCTTTTTGCAATGCAACCAATGGACCAAATTGCTTCAGTGGTTCGAAATCGTCTAATTTAGCTGATCTATTCTTATCGTTAGAATGTCCAGGGTTTCCTTGCCAACAAATTCCAATTTTTGGACCTTTAGTGTTTAAGGATGCAAAACTTTGTTTGAATCTTTCCCTTACTTTATTATCCGCTACTAGATACCTTCGTTTACCGTCCATATCATCTTCGGTACAGATTCCTAGATTATAAGGAAGGTCTGCTAGAGAACAATGGTAATCATAGTGGAAAGGGATGTGGAAATCAGACCTGTGTGCGATTACATCATCTACATTATTTTTATTATTGTAGAACAGAGTATAAAGCTCAGGATTACATTCCAAAATTATTCGCTTAAACCCAAATGTTCCCTTTATCTGTTTAAGAAATCGGAAGAACATTATCTGGTCACCTAGACCCTGTTCACCCCATACAAATAGAGTGCTATTGTGTTTGTTCTTAATATTAAAGTTCCATTCAGGCTCCAAAGTTCTTATATGACCTGGAGTATGTACCTTTCTCCATCTATACATATTCCAACCCACTGCAAAATTTTTATTTTGCAGCTGCCAAAGAGCATAGTTCCAGTTTAGGCTGGGACAGTCATGACTGTGGTTTCTTCCTTCTTTTAATGATTCTCCTGCTTGTTCATGATATCCCATATTAGACAAAACCGCGGCTTTGGTTACATACACTCCTGCATTAGTGGGGTTGAAACCAATTGCTTTATTAGCGTAATAAAGTGCCTCGTCAAATTCCTCTTTGTACAGGAGTATAGCAGCCTTAACAATATAGGCATCTGGGTTTTCTGGATTCTGTACAATAGACTCCTCAATAAATGGTTCACATTGAATCAGTTTTTGAGGATTGTTAAGATCACTAACTGGAAGTTTCATAGTATTTATTAGGGTGCTAGGAAAAGACCTAGCACCCGTATTTAATTTACGGCTTTGCGATTCCTAGATCACAAAGATAAGCGATAGATGGGCTAAGGGAAGCGGCACCAGCAACTTCCATATAAGCTCTAATGTATCTCTTCTGGGTCTCAAAAGAAACAAACATTAGCTTACTAGCCGCAGAGGTCGTAGAGGTAATCGGGGAAGTAGCACCAACATCGTAAAATGTAGTATTATCTTCGCTTTCTTGAATCTTGGGGGTAAAGACATTACCATCACCAGAATAAGAAGAGATTAGAAATCTAGCCTTCATCCCCCTTCTTGGGGTACCAGTTTTTAGATCGTAACCAGTACCACCAAAAGAAGCAGTTTTAGTAACTAGAGTTTGCAGGATATTTAGCGCGTCGTACATATTTAGCTCACCTTAATTCCATAAATTCTGGACATACATCGGGTGTGCATGGGAAGCAAACCAAATGCCCAGTCAACCAGAATCCTGGCAGTAATACCCTGGCCACCAATAAGGCCAAGATCCTTTACAGAATTAGCCAAAGTATCAAACTGCCAGCCAATAAGACGCTCTTCGCCGAAACAAGCGGCGTAAATTGAAGTATGAGTAGAAGCACCATTAAGACCAGCAGCAGTCTCGGTATTAGTAATAATACGAGTAGACTGGTCAGCCTTTCTACCAATATCTACAATTCTAGCGTTCTTATAAGTAGTAATTCCACGATCGTAAGCGTCACGTACAACGTTCCAACCAGAACCACCACCAAGAAGTCTGAGTGCCCTTTCCCAACGTCTCTTCATAAGATCGTTGAGATAGAATACAACACCATCGCCTTCCGGTCTTCCCATATAATCCAAAACAGTTTGAACGTGTTCAAGGAAGTTATTAGCAGTCGCTTCGGTCATACCGCTCTGAGTCATATCAACTGCACTTGCATTGATCTTCAATTCAGAAGCAACTCCAAACGTGGAAGGATTATCAAGTCGATATCTAATACCAGTGAAAGCATCATCTTCACCAGAAATAGGATCGTTATTGATAAACTTATCGTTGAAGTCGTAGGTAACAGACTGAAGATAGGCATCAAACTGAGCGGCCCTAGGATCCACAATTTGATTCTTGTCTTCCATAATCTTAACATCGCAGTCGATAGCATTTCTCATAAGAAACGCTTGTTCAGAGTAAGCCGTTGGCTTACCCTTAACCACGGTAAGATCAGAGTTAAGTTTGGCCCAGTTAACTCCAGGAAGATTATCCTGCCACCTAACACCCTGTGCCTGCATAGTCTTATCAGTAACGATAGGAATATCAGCAAACACGGCACCATTCATAAGCAAAGACTTAGTAATCATCATTACTAGTGGATCATTGCTCATAATGGCATAGTCGGCCAAAGTAATAGCGTTCGAGTCTACACCGATGAGAGTTTGATGTAGACCTACATTTAGGTTAATCGTTCTTTTGTTCATTGCAATCTCCGAATCAAACCCTCTTATTAACGGATAAGGCCCGTGTCCTTCACTGTGAATTTATTGAGTTGTCTTTCCAGTATCAATCTTTGGTAGAGCTTGACTCCAGTTAACTTTCTTAGGATCAAGTTTACTGTCAGGATTAGCAGATGGATCTGTTTTAGTTGGATTCGTGATACTACCTGCATTAATATCCGCAAGGCCAAAAGTCTTAAATGCACTTTCTAGTTTAGAAAGAGATGCAACAGGGTCACCATCTACAAAAGCAAGTTCCCTAACTCCTGCTCTTTTGTCCTCTGGAAGTGCATTAATTCTAGATTCAAATTGACTACTAATAAATTCAGATAGAGTTTTATTGCGGTCAACTACAGGATTAATGGATTCCAGCTTAGTTGTCAATTCTCGAACTTGCTTAGCGAGATCCTCCCTTTCTGCTTGGAGTCTCTCAATGTCTCCCATTTGAGAACGTTTAAGCGCCTCAAGTTCGCCATTAATTCTTCCTAGGTCTTCTTTGTATTTCTTGGCGTCATTTTGAGCTGCTTCAAGTGCTTCTCTAAGTTCCTTAATTGTGGAATTTTCACCCTCTCCGATAAAAACCAACTTAGTGGGTGGAGTGAGGATTAGCCTAAGACTATCTCTTTTCATAATTATCTCCTCTTACACAAACAAAACCTTGATATTCATTAGACCAATAAAGAACTATAATATCAAATCCAGGATTAATTAAATCCTTTCTAATATCCATTAGGGTTTTGTTGTCGTATGCATAGACCTTAGTTTGAGTATAAAAGGGGTAACCCAATACTACAGGCCATTCTTTCTCTCCAACCCACTTATAAGTTCCTTCTCCCTTAACCAGTTCAAGTGGTGGTACGTTAATTTCGATTTCTGCAACCTTGCCCTCTGATCTAAATTTTTCAAAAAAAGATACGTATTGAGAGGGATCAGGAAGAAGAACTTTTTCATTCTGCGTCATTAATTGCGGTTCCTCGTTTTTGGACTCTTGATTGATTTGATCCTGGGGTTCTTGGCTTGTTTCCTGGGGACTGCCCGTCAGAAAGTTGCTCACGTTGACGTTTAAGTCTGTCATTTACTTTCTCCTCAATTTCAGATATTTCACTATCGGTTAAATCAAAACCTTCCATGTCAGCAATAGCTTTAATTGCCCTCTTTGGAACAGTAACCTCTGCATCAATTTCTCTACTGAGTCTATCAAATGTAGCGAGTTTTTCATCTTCAGACTGCATAAACTGACTAAACCATGTAAGGCTGAAATCTAGCTTTTCGTCTGTAATATCTTCAATACCTTTAACCTTATTAAAGGGTGAAACTCCTAGATTTGACAGACCTAAAACTATACTTTGCAGCAAAAGTATAATTCCATTCGGTCCGTAATTCTTTTGTTTTTCTCCTATAACTTCTAACATAGGAGCATACATTTGAATAAGAACAGATTGAGTAAGAGAACCTTTATTAGTAATATGTTCTTGTCTAGGAAAAACAGCTCCGGTTGCATCAAACAGCTGTTGCTTCAACTCATTACAATAGATGTTTAGTTGCTCTCTAATAGCTCCACTAGTTTCTAAAAGTTGTACCTTTCCCTGCCTAGAAGAACCATCGTCTGATTCAACAGTCTGCAAATCAATCTGAGTTCCAGGATGAGATGGAAAATCAGGATTGTCACCATCTTTTGGTTCAAGGTCAATATAGATAGTCCTAGGATCAATATCTAATTGATTAGACCTATCCATTAAATGATAGGTGAGATTAATCCTGTCAATAGTGGGAAAGAGGCCAAAAAGGTCCCCTACTCCAAATTCAGTTCCATTAGATTGATTCTGGATCGGAATTATAGGAATTAACCCAAATCTATTTGGGGACTGTCTTTTTACCTTCCAATTGACTGTTGTATCAATATCAGGGAATACAGGAGCGCCAAGAAATACGTAAGGATTCTTGTCATTAATTCTGAAGTTTTCAATTTTGATAGGTTCATATTCAATATATAGGTCATTAGTCCATTCTTCTCTGTACCAAAACCAATTTCCAGTATCCAAACTTTGAAATGGATACTGAACACGGGCCATTATTAGCTCTTCTTTATTGTGAGGATTATAAAAGAATTTAACATGGTCAACATTAGAGAGAACCTGAAGTCTTAGTGGTACCTTGTCCTTACTATTATAAGAAAACTTAATAGATACGGAACCCTCTTGTCCTCCCTTCTTGGCCAATGGAACGAGTTTAATGTCCATTTTATTAAGCTTCCAAAAACGCTTCAATTCTTTTTCAATTTCATCGTTTCCTGGAAACCTAAAACTAATTTGTTTTCCAAATAACCAAATGGCCGATCTGTTAATAATAGACATAGAAAACGGAAGGCACCTAGGATATGGTCCTAGTTCCTCCAGTTTCCACTTTTCAAATCCGTACCACGGATATGGATTCATATCGTAATACGCGCGACTCTGTAGAGCTTGACGCGAATACGACAGCCAACCCGGTGGAAGGATTTTAAAGTTAAATTTGGCCATCATGTATATGATGACATAGACGTTGGATTTTCAGCTGGTATTTTTACTAGTTTGTAAACCCGGGCTAGATTAGAATCCTATTTCTAAAGCCCGTAAAATTCTAGGCTTTTCCCATTCTCGCTTAAAGATTGGAATTATAGTAGTTACTTTATATTCAGAAAGTTCTTTCTTATCAACCAGTGGGGATGGGTCCAGGACTTCCTTACCAGTCCAAAATACGGCGTGCTCTACTCCTTTAAATTCTGTTTCTACAGACATAAAGCACGGAAAATTTTCTAGATCAACAGTAAAGTTGAGTTGAGTATTTGTAGTTAGTCCAGTAGTTCCTTCGTCCAATCTTAAGTGGGGGAGGCAACAAAATCCGTGGGCTAACATAAAAATCCCAAATTCACTATCATAAATAAACTCTCCAAATGGAACAACTAAATAATCATAAACGTATTCTATTGAACATTTAACAATAGAAGCTGCTACGCACGCAACACAAGTTTTGGCACCTGGATGCTGCTTAATAATAGTGGATGGAACCCAGCTAAGGTCCTCTGAAAAAGTGGGAATGGGATTTGTCATAGAATTCTTCCTACTCTTTTTAATGATTTACCGGTTATGATTCTTGATTTCCGCTTATTGGTGATTTTTTGTTCTAAATTATTAAACTCAACGTCTGTTAAAACTGCTGCGCCAAGTGCCAGTGAAAGAACCTTGTCATCATGATGTCCAGAAAGAGCGCCTAATTTACCTCCAGGGAGCTTTGCAAACGTTAGCATCTGCTTCAGTCCTCTTTTATCTTTAATATTAAGTGATCCGTCACTAGTTACAGTATACAGTGCGCCTAAAGCGATAGCCTTAGTTTTTACATTGTTTGGGTATCCAGGCTTTAAAGTAGATTGCTTAGACTTTCTGGTTGAGTCATAATCTCTGTGTGCATAGACACCGCTATATCCTTCCATAGAAGGATAGCCATAGTGGTTAATAAGATTAGTTAGAACTGCATGTCCATGATTATTTCTTTCTACTACAATTAGAGCGTTATTATACCATTTTCCTAATTCGTAAAGTAAGCCTGCATATTCAAACGGCTCCCATCTTCCATGTAATACTCCAACTTGTTCCCAAGTTTCCACGTCTATAATGTCACTTGAACAATAGTCATGGAGATCGTCAGTATTGATTCCTTCTGACGGGTCAGCAGTAATTATATATCTATGACCAGACTGCGGCGCTACCCAAATATCAAATTGGTTTCTTGGGTTGTCTCGAACGCGGCGTAAATTACTCGCCCACAGTGGGGGGAGAATTTCTCTCCACTCATTAGGAGTTCTGGGGATTAACTCATTAATAATTTTATTATTATCAAAATAAGTTGACCCCGTAATCATAAATGCTTCGTCTGGATTGCAGGGATATTCTTGTGGGAATGTACCTACGTTCTCTCCTGACTTCATTGCATTCTTCAACTCAAGAATCTTATTCCTGCGCCAAATTAATTGCTGATCGTCAAGATTGTACCTTTGAGCTAGTTCTTCCTCTTCAGAGTCTCTAACAAATACACCCCCACCAACTAAAGAGTCAGCTCTATATCCAGGTTCCAAAAACCAAGGGTAAAATCTGTCCTTAAAGATTGATTTCCCTGATCCTGCGTCTTGGTATTCTTTATAGAAATAATTACCAATCCCGTTTGCAGTGCTTTCTAGGAAGATATTACCATCTTGTGGGATAGACTGCATAATACCACTAATAAGCGGACCTGCATCTTCCCAGAATGCAACTTCACTTCCGTGGAGGTTATTAATAGTGCTTCCACGTCCCACTTTCTTTGAACCTGCCCATCCTACTGCAAAATAAGAGTCAATTTGAGGCCACCAGAGCTCAGTTTTACTATCAGTTCCTAGCTTGAGCTTTTTATTTTCTGGCAGGTTATCATAGAAACGCTTAACCATTTGGAATAGGCGCTTGGAATTATCTTCGTCTTGAGCTATGATAATACTTTGAGTGTTTGGAATATTAATAGTATCCTCAAACATTCTTGCGGCTATTCTAGTGGAAAAGCCCATCTGTCGAGCCTTTAGAATTATCTCACGATTTCCTCTAAACGGCTCTATTAGATTAGGATTGTCCCTCGAATACAGTGTCTGTGCTGTATTCGGCGTCAATGTAATCAGATTCCGATCCTTCGTCCGAATCTTCAGGTCCGTTATTAGGACTCTCGGTGTTTTCGTTGGGTCCCTTAATATGTCGTTCGTAATTTCTAGTAATGATTGAACCAAATTCCCTTCTAATTTTTTCCCTCTGCGCTCCATCAGTTACCTCCTGCATAACAATAGTCAATAGGCATCTTACCAAAGTAACTACTTCAGCCTTGAGAACGTAATCATCTGACATTTTACGTCTCTTCATTTCAATATCAAATACTTTGGAGTAACGTTCTACTGACTTTTGAATCTCTTCCTCAGCATTTTCGGAATCAGATTTTTCAGATATCATCTTTTTAATATCTGACATAACATCTTTGAGCTTACTGAATTCCAGCTTTGTAATAGCCTTTTCCATTTGCTCAATTTTAGCCGCCAGGTCACGATTTGCCTTTGCAGCGTGCTCTCCAGCAAGCTGTGGGAGCTTCTTCCTAATAATGTGGGAAAGGATTGTTAATTCATCATTTAAATCCTTGTGTATCCCATCTTTGCTGATTTGTCTGAATTCTTCTGGGGTTAGGGGAATTATTTTAGAGCCGTATTTACCGTGTGTTACAGGTCTGCCCTGTTTTGCTCCATGCATTTGGCATCTTCCATTATAATGTCCATCACTACGGGTATATGGTGAATTATGACAGACCCATTGTTTAAATAGGAACAGTTTATCTGGTTGAACAAGTTCTTCTGGAGAAAGACCTGAAGATTCAAACTCTTCTTTTCCGTGTGCTCTAAACGCTCCGCAAATTAATCTACCGTTAACTGGGTCCTTAGTGAACAGTGGGTGGACTCTTGACACCTTTGTAGTGGGAAGGAAATTCTTATCTGCCATTTTTTATTCTCTTAATGACTCTGGGCGGTGGATAATTTCCACCGTTTAGGAAGTTTTTAATTGTTGGTTCTTTGATCGACAGCAATTCGGCGGTTAGTTGATCGTCTAATTTTGCCCATTCATTGATTTCTACCTCTAAATCGTATCCAGTTATTGTTGGCTTTCTGGATTTTACGCGTAGAAATGATAATAGCTCGAATGTAATTGTTTGTTGGGCTAGACCTTCATAATTATCTACCTTTTCTATGGTCTCTGCTGCTGTTGCTAGTTTCAGTAGTACACGGGAAACAATGTCTTCTTTATCCTCTTTGGTTAGAGATTTTAGACGACTGGTCCTATTGTTTACATGATGGTAAACAAACTTTATATTTCCTCCTATCCAATCTATCAGATATTGATTCATTTTGTCCCTCAGTAGGGAATATTGTAACACACGCTTCGCATTTCCTACTTAGTGTTTTGACTAGTTTTGCGGTAGTGGTCTCGGCGGCCGCTTTTTAGCGAAAAAATAGTGGGAAAAGGGGTGTCTCAGGTTCAAAATAGCCACGCATAAAGGGGTTTATCCGTTCTCGAATGTCTACCTATTTCAGCGTTAACGCATAAAGGGGTTTAGGTGTTGGGGTTTCGGCTTTATCCGCTATAAAGTGGAGGAAGGTAGTTTTTAGGTTCAAAATTTAACGCATGGACCCGCAGAAACGTTGTATTTTTTGGGGTTTGTGCGCTATGATATCGCAATGGTCCGACATTTTAGCGCATAAATCCCCCCTACACCCCCTTTAGGGGGTAGGGGATGTTTTGCGCTATGTCCGAGGCGGATAACCGTATTAATACGAGTCTAGTCATATGACTAGTATTTAGAGGTGATTTAAAATGAATTTAGTTATAGATAATGTTAATGAGAATCATGTTGAGATTCATTTTTTAGATGGTAGAGTAGCATATGTAGATAGACGGTTTTATGGGTCTGTTATTGGAAAGACATGGACTATTAAAACTTCGTCTGGAGATAAGTTATTTATTAATTGTAGAAGGTCAGGTGAATATTTACATTCATTAGTACTGGGCAGGAAACTAAAGGGGTATGAGAGGTTAAGATTTAAGGATGGTAATTGTTTAAACTGTAAGGCAGAGAACATTGAAGTGTATGTAATGGAAGGTGCACGACCTGAAACTATTAAGAAAATAGAACGTCAAAGAAAAAGATTTGAGAAGCAAATGAGAAGAATGGGAATTTGGACTACATGTTAGAGGGTATAATTTATTCCCTTATAGAGAAATGGTAGAAATAAGTTTGTGTTGAAGGGGGACCCTTATTTCATTTTCATTGCTCTAGCAAAGACGAGTTTATATAAACAATGAAACAAGCAATACATTATTTAGTCTATTGACTACTAGTCTATATAGTCTAGAAAACACTGGTTTAAAGCGCCTATTTAAATCAAACGTTTGTTTGACCGAGCTCAAATAAAAAAGGTCCCAGCTAGACTATTGCCTAACTAGGACCTTTGTTGTTGCTAACCTCTCTCACCACGTAAGAGATAAGCAACTAGATTGAATACCTTACCATAATCCACAAACCATTGATAGTACGCTTCTCTGGCTTCCTTACTTAGCTTGTGGACTGTCACCGTCTGTAGATAATCATAGGACTTCCCTGTGAGCGGAAGCCGTCTAATTTCTTCGGTCGTTGGCATTGTGCTCACCTTGGAAGTTTTAACTCCGCTAGTTCATTAATCACTTCAGGCTGACTCATGAACCAATTGAACCTATTACATACAGGTCTAACCGCTTCATATTCCCATCCTGACTTAATCGCTATCATGTTGGCAGTGATATGAGAGTTGTAGTTAACTAGTAACTCCCAAATTTCTCTCTCGGTCATTCCATATCACCTAAACTAAAACGTTTCCTGACTTTTATTACAGGTTGATATGGTTCAACTTGCTTAGTTTCTTCCAAGTATCTCCTTTCCTTTTCCTCAATGGATTGCATTACTTCGTTAAAGTCCGGCAACGCCTCAATTTCGTGTCCCGCCAGAAACTCACAGTAAGTATGCTGCAAGCTACTAGCAAACACCCTTGGAATGTTCACACTTGGAATGCTGATCTTTGGTAATAGATTATCCCTCATTGGACTTTCCTTGTTTCTTAATCCGAAGAATGGCCGATAGCTATTTCTAGCCACCGACCATTCTATTCCCTATTCGTTCTACGTTAAGCCGCTGCTTCCGGAGTAACCTCTTCTACAGTTTCCGGCGCCTCTCCCCCACTGTTAGCGGTGTTTTTGCTTGCCCGCTTAGGCTTAACCGCTTCTGGTGCTTGATCCTTAAACTTCTGGATTGCAGTTTGCAATCCAGACATTACAGGATAAACCTGATCCCATCTCTCTTCACCGACTCCAACCGCTAGCAGTTCAGCTAGCTTAGAACCCTCGATAAGAGTAAGAACCTGCTCAGGGAGCGTTGCAGTCTTACCAAATAGCGTGATCTCGATTGCAGAGACATCGCGTCCCCGCTTAGACTCAAAGACTTCGGAATCTTCAGGCTCATTCTCAAGCTTAGTAATAACAAGCTTGATCCACTTGTTTAGTCCGTCCTTGTAGTCTTGGAAGGTTGAATTACCCTCCTTTACGCTCTTAACCCAGTTCTCAAGCTCATCTCCCTTAGATTCGGAAGCAATAGCTTCTCTAACCTTCTTGGGAAGAGCGGAGTTAAGGTCGCGAATCATCTTCTTAACAACCGGGAAACCGGGTGCAAGTCCGAGACCCAGATCAAACGCCTTTACGTAGAACATAACGTCATTCTTATCAGCCATTTTCTTTTTCTCCTAACCGTATTCTCGGAACACTCACAATTAGCTAAGCACCATCAGCTTTCGCCGATCGCCTAACCACTGCAAGTATTCAATTGTCAAGGTGCAAACCGTCAGGACTTCATCAGCCCATACTCAACCGTTCTATTCAATATTCAACTGTACAGACATAGTATCACAAGCCAAGCCCAAATGCCAAGTGTTTGGGCGACTTTTTTTGAATATTCTTCGGTGGATCGGTCGGCATAGTGGTTCCCACACTATCCAGCCCATATACGTTTGTCTACCGCCTAACTTTCAATCGGGAGTGAAAGTTCATCCTTGCATATTTGCAATCACCCTATATACCTCATCCGCACACTTTTGTCAACCCCTTATCTACATATCGCAAGGGAATTCACAGTGAATATATTTAAAACCACTGTTAATTAACCAACAACCAACAATATTATCAATCATCCAACAATCAATTTTTAAATTTAACCGGCGCAATCCTCCACTTACAACCACTAACTAACACCCCTCTATTTCCTTCCCACTGCAAATCGAATTACATTTACCAATCACATACAAATAAAAACCCCTCACCCCACTAAAAAATTGGGGAAAGGGGGACCCTTTCAATCTTTATTCATTCCAATTAATTCTACTGTGGTGGGTCTTATTTCATACCCTCTATCAAATCTCTTTACAAACCCGTTATCAACAATTCCATACCGTTTTGCACCCTCTATTTCCGTATTGGTTATTACGGCACACCAAGGAGATACTTTAACACTTACCGGATTTAATTGCCTTTTAATAGCTAAAGCCAATGGGCAATTAGATGGGTCCATTTTCTTTCCTTTGTCGATGTCATCCTGGGTTATTTGGATTTTAATCATATGACAACTCAAACTCTACTTCCGTTTCAAATGGGCCATAATAACCGCCATTATCGAATTCCACAATAAATAAATAACATTCTTGTGGAGTTCTAGCTACCCATTTAATTCTGGGTTTATGATCGGGATATAATTTAATTTTATGAATTCCCGCCACTACTTCATCGAACTCTGGATATTTTTCTTTAATAGCTAGTGCAATGGGACAAGTGCTGGCTGATCTGCCTCCTCTTTTAATATGTTCTTCACTAACTTTGATCTTGATTGTTCGTTTACTCATCCTTACTCTCCTCATTAATCTCGATAGTATAGTGGGAGGGACTTACTGGATTACCATTGTCAAATTCCCTAATAAAATTTCTCATAGTATGAGTTACAGTTCCAATTGCGTGCTCCCCATTAAATCCCCTAAATAATAACACTCTTCTGCACCCAACTATTATCATTTTATACTCTGGAAGTTTTTCTTTCAAAGCGAGAGCAATTGGACACTGTATTATATCTGTTTTGTGTGCATTTTTAATATGCTCTTCAGTAACTTTGATTTTTATTTTTCGTTTACTCATCTTTACCCATCTTATAAATCCGTACATCATAGCGTGAAGGTTTTACCGACATTCCTCTATCAAAGTCTGCTATAAATGTTTTTAGCCTCGTATTTGGACACACATAATGACTCGCGTAAGGACTCCCTTCAATATAAAGATAGATTATTGAGTATCCAACTACTACCTTTGTGAACTCTGGAAATCTATCTTTTAGTGCAAGTGATACAGGGCACATATGGGAATCCGACCTTTTTCCGTTTTTAATGTGCTCTTCAGTGACTTCAAATTTAACAGTAAAAATCCTACTCAACAAGTTCATATTTTCCTCTTAACATCATGAATCAAAATCTCAAATTCCTCTGGTATAACTGGAACTCCTGTATCAAAATCTGTTATAAAATCTATAACTCTATCTGATAGTATTCCAATTGCTGTGTAGTAACGTTCCCCAGGGGTATAAAAGTACACACAATGCGGGCGCACACTTATACGAGAAAATTCTGGTAATTTATTTTTTAGGGCGAGTGCAACTGGGCATGATTCGCTAGAACTAGGGACCCCCTCTTTAATTTGATCTTCGGTTACAGTGAATTTAATTTGTTTCATTTCTGTACTCTCGCTCCTTATAAATGTGTGCTAGTTCAATCTCAAACTCAACAGGAACCACTTCCAATCCTGCGTCGAATCTCCAAATGAAATCTTTAATTTCATCGGGTGTAAAGAATAGAAATCCCTGAGCCCCCTCACCCACTGCTTCCAAGAAACGGTAATTTACACGGGCTTCTTTAACTTTTAGCTCATCTTTTAGTGACAGCGCAATCGGACAACACTCACGACTGTTACGTATTCCCCTAAAAATGTGCTCACTGTTAACTTTGATTTTTATCTTACTTCCAATGTCCATTATTAAATTCTCCTTCTGGAAAGTTTTAATGTAAACGGATCAACCATTTTGCCATTGTCAAAATTACCTATAAATTTACGTGCTTCATTATCCATATCAAAAAACCTAACACCTTCTACTGTTTCTATAGAAGTTCCTAGGTGATGGACTATCAATGATACAACACCATCATTAATGAGTTTTTCTTTAATTGCCAGCGCGATAGGACAATATGATGCACTGTTAGGAGTTCCGTTTTTAATATGTTCTTCAGTAACATCAATTTCCATGTAATCAGGTAGGGACTCACTCATTTTCATTCTCCATACTTACGCTCTAATCGTGCTTTGAATGGCCTGACACACTTTCCTCTATCAAACTCACTAATAAAATTAGTTACTTCCTTGTCAAGGACGTACCAATAATAGGATGTTCCATATTTAATACATACCTCTCTACTAAAAACCACCACCCAGTTTTCTCCTGCATTTAATTTCTCTTTCAAAGCCAATGCTACCGGACAACGTGAGTAATCCGTCCTCCTCCCATTCGTAATATGATTCTCAGTAATATCGACTTCAATAATTTCTGGTAACTTGTTTTTTCTCATATTTGCTTATTTCTTTTATGTCCGTTCCACTGGTTAAATCACTAGTGGGGCTTCGCACACACGCACACGTACCCCTTTCTAGAATGCCTATTACTGACCCTACAATCAATTTCTATGGGCTAAACATCGTTTCCCGGCAATTGATGGGTCGCAGACACCGAGACCGCCTGAAATGACCGTTTAATTATACCCTAGTCATTTCACCAGTCTACTCTACACCTTATTTTCTATCTCGTTCCAATCACTCTTAGTAATCCTAATTTTCCAGATTGCCTGTTTACCGCGACTGATTCCACCGGTCACAATCATATACCAATCTTTGACAAAAAGCTCCAAGCCACTAGTCACGTGTCTGGTTTCTCCCTTCTTATTAATTGCAAAGTGGGAATCCCTACTTCCTCCATCCCACATTGGCTTATTTAGAATCACTGTACCTTCATCATCAAAGACGGTAACAATAACGGAATGCTTTTTGTAACCAGCCTTCTTAAGAATTGTAAACAGTGGGTGTGGCTTCTTGATAATCATCGCTCGTTCCTCCAATCCAAAAGTAAAGCCTTAGTAGGACTTATAGAAAATCCATTGTCAAATCTGGTTAAGAAAGTTTTTGTAATCCTACTTATACTGAACATACGTTTTTCTTCTTCGTTATAAACGTTGTTCCCTACAACAACCCAACAACCTCCAAATTTGACACTCAATGCTAAAGACAATGGATTAAGGGTACTGGAACTCTTCACAGCATTATCAATATTATATTGACTTATACTTATCTCAAGTAAACGTGGGAGTGTAACCAAATCGTTCTTATATAAAATCCAATTATCCCCTTCTCTATGAAATACCTCCCCATCCAGCATAATTGGGTTTTCACTTGTACTCTGACTCAGTATAATATTTGCCAACAAAATTGGATCGTAATGCGCTACTAAGTAGTCAATTACCTCTTCAAAATTCATTTCAGTCATTGGAAGAATGCTCCTTTAAGCACACAGTAGTAGGGGCCACAATTTCCCCGTTATCAAACATACGAACAAATTTAGCAGCAGAATCACATAAAGAAAACTGCTTTCCCTTACTACCAAAATTTGTAGCCGCAAACTCGTAAACTGAATAGCGGACACCAAATTTTCTACTAAGCGCTAAAGCGAGTGGGCACGTACGACCGGAATAATGTTTACCTCTTCTGATGTCATCCTCAGTTATCTTGACTCTTATAATCTTCCTTTTAGTTGGCACTGTCATTCACCTCCAATTCAAATGTAATAGGCTCAACCTCTTTACCTTTGTCAAAATCATCTATAAACTTTATTACCTCTTTTGGAAGTTTAAACAGTTTGATACCCTTTAAATCAAAAACTAAATTGGATGAGACCCTACAATATCCACCAATTTCCCTAGAAATTGCCCTAGAAACAGGACAAAATAACGGGCAAAACCTGGCACCCATTAGTATGTCAAACTTATTAACCTCAATTTTAATCTTAGGCATTATAGAATTCCTCACAACTAACTTTAGTATCGAAATCATCAAACCCATCAATGTGAGTTTTTTCTACCGTTGGGTATGTTTTATTAAGGGAATCTACAATTTTCTCGCCAACGTTTTCGTTCCAGACTTCGCAGATCATAAAATCTGAACCATCGGTAACAACAATATTCGTGCCGTATTTTACGACTTTAAATGGACCATTCATTTTATTCACTTACACAATACGTCGAACACAACCCCACCACGTAATAAGGATTGCATAGCCCAAAATGTTAATACCATCCCCACTAGAAACAGTACAGTTTCAACGTCAATACGTGAACAGAGATTTAAATTCCTCTTCCATAATTTCGTTGTAGATTCTTTCAGCCTCATCAATCTTGTTGTCACGAACTGCTTCATAAAAAGCCATTCCTAATACGTATCCATGCGAATGTAAATTGTCTGCGTCATCATATTTATCATCTACTAGTGTGACGCCAGCATCATTTTTATATTTTTCTCCTAGAGCACAACAATTCCATGATCCAGCAGCCATGACGTCATTAGTCGCAAACATCCCAACCTTTTTAGCCTCTTCAATTCTCTCTTTCCAGTTCATTTCTTATTCACCTACAAACAAAAGATCAAAATCAGTTTCCTGAATCTCATCATAAATTAACTTAGCTTGAGCTAAGTGTCCACTAGACACCGCAATATAAAAGTCATGCCCAAGCCTTTCTCCAAGGAAAGTTAATTTTTTAAAGATATCTTCGGTATTTAGATCAATTAACTTTCCAGTTTTGTTTAGGTATTTTTCACCTATTGCGCAGTAATGCCAGTCAGAAGCAGTTTGTGCATCATCTAAATCAAAATACCCATAGTGCTCGGCAAGTTCTATTCTTTCCTTCCAGTTAATTTCTTGCTTCCACTTAAAGCATTTAGTGGACTGAATCGCATTGTAAATTTCTTCAGCCTCTTTAATATTATGGCGGTAAACCGCAGAATGAAATGCCATCCCTAATCTAATTCCATCGTCTGTGATAGTGTAAATATGGTCAATAAGCTCTTCTCCATAAGCTGCCCTAAATTTTTCTGATATTGGGCAAGATTTGTAGCTTCCAGAGTCTACCATATCAACATACAAGAACTCACCCTTAATTTTTGCTTTGTTTAATCTTTCTTTCCAGTTCATTCTACACCCATTGGTAAATTACCTACAAAACTAATGACACAGGAAACCCCCAAACCAAAAGATTCCTCGACCTTTTTAGTTGCAATATTAACAGCTTGATCTTTATTATCTGCATCTATGACAAGAAGACAGAATGTAGACGAATTTACCTCAACTCCCACCTGGTACATTTTCATTTACCACCCAACAACATTCTTCGTACCACAGAAATAGGAATACTATCCCCAAACATATTTCTCTTTCTATTAATTACCTCTTCAATGTATTCTTCAATTGTATCTTCCGCTCTGAGGTAATATTTAAAGATTCTCCTAATTTGTCCTTCTTTTTTAGAAACGCCTTCTTGACCAATTCTTTTTACCCTGCCAAGAACTTGATCCTCTTCTGCCGCAGTCCAAGGTTTATCCATATAAATAATCGTACTAGCAGCAGTTAAAGTAATACTCTCACCCCCTGCTTTACTACTAATTAAAAACAAGTCTAATTCGTCCGTTTCTTGGAATAGTTTAACTTGACGATCACGCTCCGCTTCGCTAGTTGCCCCAGTAATTAGACCTACCTTATATCCTTCCTCTTCTAAGCGCTTCTTTAGTGGGCGGAGGTATTTTGCGAAGCAGCTAGTAATTACTTTCTTTCCTGGTTGCTCTTCTAATATCTCAAGTAATGCATCTAGCTTAGCACCCTCACAATCCTCCATTATCATAAGTTTTTCCGACAGACAAATTGCCTTGAGTCTGTTAATCTGTGCAATAAGCACAGTTACAAGAATTGTATCTTCCGGATTATCCCCAAAGGAGGCCATAAACAGGTCACGCATACTGATATATGTCTTTAGTTGACTTCCCTCCAGTGAAATAGGAACAGTAATTTCTTTTACTGGAGGAAGATCAAGTACTTCTTTAGACTCGCGTCTAATCATGTACTTAGACATCATTTTTTTAAATTCTTCTGCGTTTCTATGCTTATACTGTTTACTAGACTTATGTCCGTATCCTGTAATTTTAAACCAACTCTCCAGAAACTTTCTCTCACTGCTAAATCTGTGCTTATCAATCAAGTGCAACAGAGCAAACAAGTCGGCTGGAGTATTAACCAGTGGGGTGCCTGTAATAAGAACTAATGGGCAAAGATCAAAATAGTGGCATATCTCCTTTGCACCCTTATACATCTTTGTATTTGTATTTCTGAGTTTGTGTGCCTCATCGAAAATGATATAATTCCAATGGACCTTCTTAATGTGTTCTGCAAATTCTCGAAGGTTCTCAAAATTGCAGACCATAAATCTATGAGTGGGAAAGAGAAATTTCATCCCCACTTTTAAAGGTCCTTCTTTGGAATCAATCATATCAGCCTCTTCACCGATCCACTTTCTTAATTCATTTTTCCAAACCGGTTTAGCGTTCTTAGTAGTAATAATTAGAACGCGCATCCTATTGTCTGGGTCAGCTTCTACAACCGCTGCAATAGCCTGTAGAGTTTTTCCTAGACCCATTTCATCCCCTAGGATACATCTTCTGTGCTCGTGAAGAAATCTAACTCCATCTTTTTGGTATTCATAAAGTGGAAGTCTACCCTCACTTAGAAGGATATCTTTATTTCTTTCCTCGTTCTCTTTGACAGTCTCAGCTATTTTAGCTGCCAGATCTTTTTGCAACCTAGAAAACCAATTACTCATTTTACAACACCCTTTATAGGACTAATCAGTTTAGTATACGAAATCCGTACCTAATATGATATTCAGAAATTCCGTATACCAATTCCCACCTGTATTCCCAGTATACCCCGAATCACAAAAAAGTAAAGGCCGCCAGCTAATTGCTAGCGACCTTGGCTATTAACCTTTTCTCATTAAATACTAATAGTAAACCCTAGTGGGGAATTGGGGTCCCTTAAAATCAAAGCCTCCGCAAAATTGTATATCTGAATTGGATCATGCGGATCAACATCCACGTCATACGCAACAAACCCCACCGATCCGATGATATCTAGGGGACCACTTGGGTTCCTCTCACCCCTCCAAAACCCTGTAATTCCAAATAACTTAAAACTTTCTACAGTCTCCATCAAAGAAACACTCATGGCTAATTCCTGTAGCATTTCTTTTGTAAACCAATCAGGAAACGCAGTCTCATCTAAAAGGGGCAAGTTTTTGTGTAGTTTGATTTCCACGTATTCTTTATACCCCAAGAAACACAAAAAGTCAAGGTCTACAATAAATGACTATAGACCTTGACTATTAAGAAATTGTTTGAAACCTATCTAGGCAGATACCTACCCCAACCGATGCCTTACCCTACATGTACCTATACGTTCGCACGCGTAGCATACAAATCTGAGTCTGTCAACAACTACGGTAGTTAATCATTTTCTTTCTTAAGATATTTCTCTCGCAGCAACTTAAATATCTCGTCGCTAGTGTTATCACTTTTAGTTTTCTTTTGTTCAACTACTGGTTTATTTTTAGCCAGCCAGTCTTCCCAATAACCATCATACCATGCCGCTCTTGGGAGTTTAGGAACGTATTTGTCACTTTCCCTTATTTCCCCACCTATTGGACGAAGTTTAGTAACAAATGAATCTGGAACTAGTTCTGGTAGTTCATCACCTTCACCACAGTAAACCTTTAAACAGAGTCTGCTACAACTAGGACACTTAGCATATGTGATTCTATCATCAAATTTCTTAGGGTGAATAATCCCTAGTTTTCCTTCTCTACTAATTGCCCACTCAGGTGCCTTATAACCACACAATTGGCAATGGTTATTTAAATGGAAGTAGTGGCAGTAATATCCTACATAATGCCCAGCATTCATTCTATTAGCTTACCCTCTTTTGCAAGTTCTTTACTATAACGGACGCAAGCTATCGTCAAGTTAGGAACCTCATATAATTTTAGCACATTGGAAACATGAAATCTTATTGTTCCCATTGATAAACACATTTGTGTAGCTGCTTCTTCCTGAGTTAATTCCTCAACAACTAATAAATTCATTAGTTTTAATTGTTGCTCTGTCATGAACGGCCTAACAGAATTTTTGTGCTTCCCCGTTGTTTCCACTTTTGTCTCATCCGTTCTCCCCTTGAATGAGAATACTATAGACTAATACAGTAAAAATTTGACGAAAGGGGACCCGTCACTCAACCCCCCACCGATCGCAAAGTTTCACCTCTGCTTCAAACTTTACATTTGTCTCGAACGGTACATCTTCCATAATTTTAACCACGTTGTCAATATTATACTTCTTAGGAACACTAGCTACTAAAGAGTCATGGATTATCATATGAGGCTTTACATCAGGTTCTTCCTTCTCCACTCTCATAGAGCCAAGCAAATTAATATCACTAGCTGTACCCTGAATAGGCATATTAGTTGCCTGTTTCATAACGTCATCAAAATTATCATCATTGATAAATGGGTACTTCCTCTTCCTACCAAACAAAGTAATTGAGTATTGATTTTCCTTTGCAAATACTTTCAGCCTCAGAGCATTTAAATATAAATCTGGAAAGCTGCTGCGAACAACATTAACCGCTTTCTCTGCTAATGGCAAGTCTAGGAACGGAAAATCCTTTTTAAACAAATATGGCATAGATTCTACGGCTGCATCAAACATTACTGCAAAAACCATATTCTTCCCAAATTGTCTTTCTTGTTTAGTTACCTGATCTTCTGTCTTTCCGCGAACAGTAGCAGCCATCAGTCTATGCATATCTTTTCCAGAATTAATAAACTCAATTAATTTCTGGTCTTGTGACATATGAGCACCAACCCTAAGTTCAAGTTGCTTATAGTCCAAATCAAGAAGATCACATCCTTCATCGGGGAGAAATGCATAACGTAAATTTGGCCTTGGAACTTCTCCTTTACTTAATGCCTCTTCAATTTCTTCTTTAGAGGGAGGTCTAGGAATTGTTTGAATAGCAAAATCCTTAGCGGAAAGACGACCAGTTTCAGCACCTTCTAGAAGGTATTTACTATGAATTCTTCCATCTGGATGACAGTGCTTCTGTAGTCCCCTAATGTAAGTAGAGAGCATCTTAGCATTCTCTCTCCACTCAAGAAGAAATGTTAAAAATTCAACATCCCCATAAATTTTTAACAGTTCAGTAATAGTTTTTTCATCAGTCGATGCCTTACCAGAAACATCTCTCAGTCCCAGGTCTTTATACAAATACAAAGATACTTGTTGCGGTGATCCAGGATTGAACAAAGGATTATTTGTAATATCTGCTAATCGTTTTCTCCTTACTTTATCAATTTGCTCAGCCTGTTCCTCACATTTCTCTAGAAATTCCATATCTAATCTTATGCCCCTATAAGACATTCGATTAGTAAACCCAATTGCAGGTCGGAGGACGTTTTGATACACATCCCATTGATTGTCCTTAATTAATTCTTCTTTCAAAACTGGATACAAAGCCTGACCAGTTTCAATGTCATAAGATAAGTATGGAAACACCATACTAGTGGGAGCAAGGTGCATTCTGTCCTTTAAAAACGGTTCCATACCCTTATCCCACGCTGGACAATCCAATTTCCTTTCTGCAAGGGATTTTAATCCCTTTTCACTTGGAGCACTTCCTTTAGTCCTGGCGTCTAACAAGTGGGCCATAACTAGAGTGTCTTCTAAGTTCTGTGCATCAAATCCAAAATGATATCTAAGCCAAGGATATTCCATTCTTGACTCATGAGCACAAAGATTAACATTCGGATTTATATGATGGGCGATACTTTTAAATTTATCAGCACTCAGAATATAATTAGTTCCGTTTGTTCGTATCCCCACCCACAGAGGCATACCGTACATTGGATTTAATTTCCAAGTTTCTAGGTCGATCTCTGCTGGTAGGTCTGGATCAACTACATCTTTATTATTTAAGTTAAAAAGAAGATCCTCAACTTGCTCATCTTCCTCTACCAAAATCCATTTTCTGGGCTTAGTCCAGGGATTATCAATCTTGTGATCCAAAATTTTGCAGACGTCATTAATAAAGGTTTGAAATGAGGAAGGATTCCTTAAAATATATGCAGGATGCCAAGTAGGCATAATAGGAATCCCACGAAACTTTAAAATAGAACCCCGAGTCTGGCTAATTGATTTTAATCCCAGGACGGCTTTAGCTGCAACTGCTCCAAGAAGGAGAATTTTCTTAGGTTTAGCAGCCTCAATTTCAGCAATTAAACGACCAAAACAAGACGACACCTCTCCGTCAGTGGGGTTGCGATTCAAAGGAGGACGGCACATAACTGTATTAGTTATATACCATGTAAAAGTTCTTTCTGTTTGTTTCTGAATCTCCTCTAAAACCGTTCTAAGGAGTTCCCCGGATGGACCAATAAAGGGTACTCCTTTATAATGTTCTTCATCGCCAGGAGCTTCACCAATAATAAACAAATCAGGATTAGTGGCTCCCTCCCCCCAAACAATTCTATTCTCCCCACAACGTAACGAACAAGAAGAACACTTTGGCTGTACTACATTAAGAATGTTTAGCTGTCTGTCCATCTAATAACCTCTGAATATCACGTTGAAGTCTAAGCAGTGCCAATTCTTTAGGTTCTTTTGTATAATCCTCCTCATTCTTTCCAGTTTCTTCTATATGAAAATCAATCAGAGAAGAAACACACTCTAGAGTATACACATCTAGTGTGTTGTTAGATTTCTCTATCTTCTGTATATTCATAATTGTACCTAAAGATGCAGGAAACAGTGGTCCCATCAATGGGCTTTAATTGTGTGCTTATAACGCCTTTGAGATTACAATAATCCCTAGCGTATGACTCTAGGATTTTTTCTATTTCCACGTGAGTCAAAGTGATTCTAACACTGTTAATTGTTTCAATTTTTGGCATAATCAATAAGAATCCCTCCTCCCACTAATTAAAGTGGGGGAAGGGGAGTTATCATTTACATAGCTTCAGAGAACCCAATGACCCTATTTCTAGTTTCCTCATTAGGATCAATGTCAATCGTCCAAACCATTTCAACATTAACTGCGGCGTTCTGAAGCTCACTAACATCAAAGTTTTCTGCTTCCTCTTCATCCTTTGGGTCCATATCAAGAACCTTTAGGAAATTAAGGAGCATAAAGTTCTTTGCTCCGCCGTTAGAGGTTTCCTCTGGATTAGTAGTAAGAGTCGCAAACAACTTCTTTCCCGCGAAAGGCCCGTCAGTAATTTCTGCTTGCACAGAAAAATAGGGGTAGGTTTTATTACCATTCCTATCGGTTTCCTGCTTTGGCTTCTTCAACTCACACTTCTTAACAAGAACGGGATATGCTCCCGGATCAGCAGGCTTAGCAGCCTTCATAGCACCAGTTAGATTGATTTTAACTTCAGACATTTTTATTGTACTCCGAATCTAAGGTTGTATAGTTTTCTCATAGTAGGGTCTTCAATTTTATCCCCCATTAATCCGCCTTCCGTACAATCTTTTGCATGGTAGGCACCATAAGGTTGAAATCTTAGAACCCTAGTTTTATTGCTGACTGTCATAATACCGACTTGCTTAAAAATACCAGGAACGGCAGTCCTAAGCTGTCCAGTGATTCTTGGCCTAATTACTTTATCCTCATCATCTAAGTATGTATGACACGATGCAAATATATGCATATCTGTGTCGCGCAAGACATGTAGATAATCAAGCGTCATTTCATAATTAGCTCGATAGTCAGGAAAGTCTGGAACATCAGGGTGTTGACGCTTAATTTGCGGTCTACTTTTTACTAGATATTTGATGTTCCAATGGTCAATTTCCGATAAACTGTCAATGAAAACCGATTCGCACGGCCTCCTATCAATTAAAAAGTTTAAGACCTTTTCATACTTTTCTACTCCAGTAATTCTGGAAGTTCTAGAAACCCCCTCCCTTGGCTTAATTCGGTAGACATTAAGTTTATTAATGTCTAGTGGATCATCGAAATTTTCTAGGTAATGGCATTTACTTTCGATACTGTCTGTATTACCTTCAAAGTCAATCATGAATGCCGGAAGCATTTCAGGAACATCTACGACTGACCCAAACAAAACTGTCTTTCCCACTCCTGGGTCACTGTAGATAATTGTTTTAAAGTAAGTTTTAACGCTCATTATCGTCTTTCTTTACATACATGGAATGCTTAGTTAATGATACGTTCCCACCTTCACTTTGAACTCTGCAAAGAAAATCAAACGGACAAGAAATACAATGCAGACCAGGAATAGGAACGAATCGGTGGTTAGCTTCCATAAAGTCGTGAATTGTGTATTTAAGGTCCTCCTCAAAATTGGATAGAAACGACTCGCTCCTTCTGGTTTTTTCCCTCTTAAATGTATTTGATCCGCGATTCTTTAGAAATTCCAGTTCCTCAGTGTAGTCATTTACATTTAAATTAGCCAAATTAATAGCTTCTAGGTATAATGCATGCTCAGTTTGAGCCAACTCATTCTTAGCTCTACTAAGTCCCTTACCGTTTTTTAATAGAGTGGGGTACGATGGAGCAGTTTTTCTTGTTACATTAAGAATAAACCTCTTAACATCAATTCCAAGTTTATTCATTGCCCACAAGTAGAAACTGGCTTGGAAGTCGTTTACAAGAATCTTAGGGTCTGGGAATGACTTATAAGCCTTATGGTCAATAATAACATACTGCTTTGTGTTACGACCAACTTGCTCCAATGCTAGGATATCAATAGTAAAAAGAATTCTAACCCCTAGAATGTCAACATGCATAACATTCTCAATTGAGGCTATTTCAAAGTTTTGGTCTTCATCCTTCCAATGTTCCTTATACAAATTGTACAGAACATAAATTGTACTTTTAATCTCGTCGTTGGTAATTTCACTAATTGCCAGCTTAGTATTCTCACCTCTATAGTGGGCAGCGAGAACATCATGCCAATTATGCCCAAAATCAAAATATTCTGGATTCTTATATTCCTTTGGTTTAATGCGTTCTACAATTCCATATTGAAATTTTCTTTGACATTCGTAAAATGTTCTAATGTCTGTTGCGTGAATCGGTGTTTGTAACTGCATACTGCCTCACCTCAATTCGTTTTTAAAAAACTCAAATAGCATAAACATAACAAACAACGGCCAAAGGGCTACAACTAACATAAATAAAATTAAATAGGTCAATTTTACTGTTGTACTAGTTGAATCTACACTTAATTTCGGAGGATTTCTACAGATATCTTTTTCAAATGTTGAAAATGGCATCTCACTAATAAAATAAAACATAAACAAAACAGAAATTACTGAATACAACAAAATACTCAAGGATAGATTGCTCAATTGTCCTCCATGTAAACTTTACACAATTTATAAAGAGAATAGAGTACATGAAATGGCCAAAATACCCATGTACAAGTTAAAGAAAAAACGTATAATGACGATATATTGTTATTAAAAACAGTTCTTAGAATCAGCAGTTCTCTATCAGATGCGTTTTCTATAACGTCGTCTTTAAACTCTTTGAGTGGAGTATTAAAAACCTCAAAGGACGCTATCAACAAACCTATAACCCAATAAATGAGGATAGCAGTATGGTAGCTTTGCATTTTTTTCTGCCTTATTTTACAAGGGTCACGCTCGGCCTCGGACTTCTCCGCTTGCTTCGCTCCACTAATTATTTTAATTAGTCTCATCGCGTTGACGGTTCGCTGTACCAAGTTTCAGCTAATTAATCGCATCGTGACCCCTTTTTCCCTCTTATAAGGGAATTCTGGTGCGCCGAATGGGACTCGAACCCATAACAAATAACTTAGAAGGCTATTGCTCTATCCTTTGAGCTATCGGCGCTAATTAAGAAGCATACTTCCCGTTCCACTTTTAATTATTCAGAGAGTGGTACCACACGGCAGGTCAGCATTCCGCACGGTTTTCTGCTTCTAAGTTAATTGTACCTGAAATGTATAAAATTGTCAAGTTAATAATAGAATAACAAAAATTAGTCTGTTAAGAAGTTCCGCATTAACTCCCCATGATTACAGTTTAATTTCTGAATTTGCTGACTGCATAGTTTTGCTGTAGAGAAATAAACCGCGTGCTTTAATGCACTTGCTGGGTGGGAGGAAAACTTTTTGAGTACAGGATACCATTTCTCTACAGGGGTTCCACTCTTTCCACCGTTTTGGATATAAGCTGGCTGTTTGTAATTCTGAATTCTGTACACGTTATAACACAGATACTTCAGAACCCCTATTACTTCTACTGGAATAAGATTTGCAGCAACAGTTCTTAGTTGAAATTCCTCATAGACAACGCATTCTCTTTGATTGTCAATCTTTTTAAAGTGGTCATCTAATAGGCTCCACGTTCTAAACATGCCAACCTGTTCTACGTCGATCGCGCCACGCTTATAGTCTATACGTACGCGCGCGTACCCTGTAGTGCCACCCGGATCATACGCGTGAACAACCTCAAACTTAGGAATGGGTTTAACTAAACTAATTTTTTCTGACATTTAATCTCTCCGGGCATTCTTTTAAAAGATCCCACAATGGAGCATCTTTAGGATATTTAATTCTCTCCGCTATACGCTCCAAAGTAACCTCTGAAATTTTAATCTTACCCTTTTCCAATTGAGAAATTTTAGGTTGTGTAATATCTACCGCATCAGCTAATTGGAATTGAGTTAATCCAGCTACTCTTCTATAATACTCAATTTGCAGCATACCTTTGTTACATTATACCCCAAAATTCATACATGTCAACTAGTAATTTAGCCAGTTGACAAAAGTTTATATGTAGGGTATAATGTAAACAAGTGCATTACTTAGGGCTGTACACAAACTATTTGTCAATCAGTTCTCCTAAGTCAGATGGAATGACTGCCGTCCATTGCCCGTTCCATGAAGATTCTGGAAAATCGGCAGCAGTCAATCTAGAAAACGGCGTATTTACTTGTCGTTCCTGCAACATAAGTTATTCGGCAGCTAGGTTCGTATCAAAACATGACAATGTTTCTTTACAAGAAGCAGCGGTACTAGTAGATACATACCGAAAGCAGAATAAGATTGTCGTAAACGAAAACAACTTTTCTAAGAAATACGTCTTTGCCTTAGAGAAGAACGAGTGGAGAGAACTTTATCTTGCGTCTAAACGTAACCAGTTAGAAGGAACGTTTGCAGAAGAGTACTGCAAGGAGAAGGGATTTAGTTTAGAAGCCTTAAAGTTTTGTGATTGTGGCTTCTTGAATTCAGAAGAAATACCAGAACCTAGTAAACAATCAAAAGCAGATTGGTCACAAGGGGCCATTACGTTTCCGTATTTTTATAACGGAAAAATAGTGGGGTTGAGGTTCCGATCTGTTGATGGTGGTAAATCTGGATTAAAAGGATCAATTGCAGTTCCCTGGGGAATTGACAATCTTACCAATGACGATAATTTTGTTGTAGTTGTAGAAGGTGAATCAGACCGTTTACTTTTAGTATCAGAAATGATAAGAAAGGGGATAGACATAAAAGTTGTTAGTCTTCCCGGAGCATTCTTATCAAATGAGTGGGAAAGGGATTTCTCGGAGTTGGGAACTATCTTTTTCATTCCAGATACAGATGAAACTGGAAACAAGTTTGCATCGGATTTTAAATCTAGATATCCTAACTCAGTAGTAGTCCATAAACTAATCTGGAAAAGAAGACAGCTAGGAAAGGATTTATCTGAATGGGCAGCGCAAAATGATATAAATGAAGTCCTAGGGGAGATTCTTGATACATATGAAAAAAGAAAAACAAGATCAGGAGTACTAAATACTAGTACATTTTTAGACAGTAACGATGATGACGAACAACAAGAAGTAATAATTAACAAACTACTTTATGAAGGACAAATAGGGGTTCTTGGTGGGAGGCAGAAGTCCAAGAAAACATGGTCTCTTTTAAATTTAGTAAGATGTGTACTTACTCCAGGATCATGTTTTCTAGGTCTCAGAGAATTAACCTCCACTGAAAAGGTTCCCAATATTCTATACGTTCAAACTGAAGGCTCAAAACGTAAATTTAAAGACAGGATAAAAATGGTCCTGTCTGACTGTAAAAATGCGGACAAGGCATATTGGTGGTTTAAGCCAGGAATTAAACTTGACAATGATTCAGACGTAGATAAATTAATAAAAAAGTTAGAGCAGAACAAAATTGGATTATTAATTCTTGATCCGTTTCAAAGACTACACTCTAAAAACGAGGACTCTGCAACGGACACCGCACCAGTTTGGGACTCACTGTTTAGAATAACACACAAAATTCCCAATATATCCATAGCAATTGCACACCATTTTGGAAAGGATACCACTATTAGAGAAAAATGGGAAGCACTCAGAGGATCGTCAAGAATGGGAGGTGAGGTTGATTGGGGAATTTTTCAAGAACCCCAGTCTAAGAAGGAAGGAAATGGAATACGAGTTAGTTTTGAATTTCGCGATGAAGAGCCACTAGAAGACAATGAAGGTAAAGATGTTTTTATGATAAGTTTCAATCCAGAAAATGGAATTCTTACTCATGACGAATCGACTGCCGGAATTGATAAATCCAGTGATCTTGAAAAGTGGGTAAGGGAGAAGGGAGGATCGGTTACTAAAGAGGAAGCATGTACACACTTTGGTAAAAGTGCTCCTACAATTAATAAGTGGGTGGAAAGGTCTGAGAACCTTACTACAACTAAACCGGGACCAAATACTCCAGCTAAAATTGTTCTAAAGGAAGGTAAAAGGTAAATGTCAATGACTATAAGATTCGTTGTGAAGAGTTGTGTTTCAGATGGATCAAATGATCCTAATGGACCTAGATGGACAATACGAGCAAGAACCGGTGGGTGCTATATTAATGAATTAATATTTCTCAGTGAAATCCCAATGCCGTCGGGAACTGAGTTCGATGTGGTCATCCTTACGTCTACTATAGAAATCGAAAACAATAATCTATAGACAATCATCCAGCGCGGCACCTACCCCACTTCCGAACGCATAAAGGGACCCTAAAGGGTCCCCTTTATAGGGCTCCGCCTTTAAGCGTTCAGACGAGGGGTGGCCCGAAACACAACCCTTAATAAGAATCAGGAACAAAATGCATCTAACAAATAGAGAGAAAGAACTAATTGCTGGCGCTCTAATGGGTTCGGCAATAAACGCAAGCAAACTTCTTGATAGCACCATTTACCAGCTACCAAAAAATAGTGTTCAGGGAGTGATAAATGAATGGCTAGAACTTGCAGAAGATAAGTTTGGAGTAACAATGGCGGTCACTCCAGATACTGTAATGACTAATTATTCATATCCTCTCCCACTTGATCCAGGTGACGTTAGCGAATATAAACAATTAGCGCTTAGAAGTGACCTAAGTGACGAGCAATATGAAGAAGTTAATAAAAGGATTGACAATAATTTCCGTCTTATTCATAAACTTGGGTCTTACATAGACCTATTAGAAGCATACTCTAATGCGATTGATGAAATTAAAAAAGCTTTATTTTATGGAAAATCACCAACCCCACTAAATTGTACAGAACTCAGTCCACCAACTCCATTTGATAGAAAGAGACTAGAAATCATTCATGGTTTGATTGGACTTTTTAGTGAGGTTGGGGAGTTAGTTCCTATTCTTAAACAGGCCCTTAGTGACCCTACTGAAATAGACAAGGTTAATGCTGCTGAAGAAATAGGTGATGTTTGTTGGTATTTACTAGGAGTATTGTGTGAGGGACTTGAAATTGATCCATATGATGTTCTAAGTGCCAACATTGAAAAACTTAAAGCTCGGTATCCAGATAAGTTTTCATTTAATCTCGCAAATGAAAGAAATCTTTTGAATGAAAGGGAAACATTAGAGAAAAAATTAGGAGAAAATCAAAATGACTGAACCAAAAGATAGAAAAACCAGAAGACTACTTTTATCCTCTTTGCGGATTCGATGCGAGGACCTAGAAGCAGATAATAGACACCTTAAAGAGTCTGTAGAGAAATTGAAAGACGAGTGCGATTCTATTTCGTCCAAATTAATTGATTTACATATTCAATTGAGTAAGTCTAAAGCTAGAAACCTAAAAAGAATTGAGTCTATTAGATCATTCCTCTACCACTTAAATATGAGAGAAGAATTCGGTCTTGTTAATAGCAACGATCTAGAATTCATGGTCCAAATGTATGACCAGCAGCAAAAAGAAATTGACTTGTTGAATCAAAAAATACGTCTGATGGATGAGGAAGTAAAAGGAGAATATTTAGATACCAGAACTGGAGAATGGAAATCCGGAGTACAAAATTATAGTAGTTCAGTAGAAGACTAGACACCCTGCAAAGTGTAGGGTACAATAATACAGAGGGGCGAGCCGTTATGATTAATCAGGACCTTACACTAACAGAATTTATGCGTATTAGTGGGGATAGACCATGCTATCCCCTCGTAAATACTCCCAATTGTAGTATTAATTTAATTAACGAGGGAAAAGTTCCTCGAATTAAAATTTCGACGTCTAGTGGAACTGTACTAAAGGCAGTAGTGTCAACAGATAGTCTCATAGACTTGCTAAACACTCTTCCACAAGCAGTTCTACATTATAGTGGTGAAAAAATGACCATTCATTAGTGAGCATGAAATATCCCCAAAAAAGAATTCATTACCTGTATCATGAGTATCAATCTATTTTAGTTGGACTAAAATATTTCTCTCAGTGTGAATGTTCATGTTATGGAGATTATGAGTGCATATCTTGTTCTTCTAAAAGGACATTGAGGAATATGAGGAAAGAAATTAATGATATTCTCGGCGAAGATTCTAGCTGATTCAGTAAATAACGGAAATAGAATTACTACGTTTGAACTAACCTTTCCTAGATCAATTTTAGCGGAATGGAGAACCCACAGGATGAATCCTGGGTGGGAAGCATATGCAGCAGAAAGTATTAATGCAGCTAGCTCCAGGGCAATTCCTGTCGGAAGGATGATTGAAAATATTGAAAATTATCCTTTTATTCCTGACTTCCACTCTAATCAGAAAGGAATGCAAGTGGGGGAAGGACTGGCTCCCGCTGATGTAGAAGAAGCAGATCAGATTTGGATTGAACTTAGAGATACAGTTATTAAATACTGTGATAGGCTTAGAAAACTTAATATCCATAAGGGATACGTAAATCGTCCTTTAGAACCCTGGATGTTCTGTAAGATTATCTCTACTGCTACTGATTGGTCTAATTTATTTGCTTTACGTACACACAAACAGGCTGAGCCGTCATTTCAAAGGGTTGCCAACCTAGCTTATTCAGCGTATAAAGTCTCAGAACCCACTGAGATTAAAGATGGTTGGCACCTTCCGTTTTTAACGGATTACGATGATTTAGTTCTTCCTCAATATTGTCATGTGATCGATCATTTGGTTGAAAAGAATGTAGCCGCTACTTATGATGATGCAGAGGTAATTTATCCTGAGAGTCGACTTAATAATTGGTTGTTGGACATTTCTGTTGGTAGATGCGCTAGAATTAGTTATATAACGCATGACGGAAAGAGGAATGTTTTAGAAGACATTAGATTGGCTGTTCAGTTAAGTTGTAGCAATCCTGGCCATTGGTCTCCGTTTGAACATATTGCCAGACCGGCTAGAATGGAGGAAATGTCCTATAACTTCAGTGATTTAGAAGTATATGAAAAATTTGACGGTACATCTAAATACGGGAGATCGATTTCTGAGGGTCACCGTATTAGACCCAGAAATGGTGTATCAGGATATTGTGGAAATCTAAAAGGTTGGAAATCTTATAGAAAGCACTTTTCTAACGAAAACATTACAGAGTTTAATTATGAAAATCAGTAAAGAAGAAATCAAATTACTAGAAAAGCTGCCGGCACTATACAATGAGCTATCTGAAACTGAATTAGAAACGGCTAATATTTGTGTAGCGAATGGACTGGCAACATTTGTTGTTGATGCGCTTAATGTAGTACATGTACGCCGAACTGAAAGCGGCGTATCAGCTGTAGTGTCTGAAAAGTATGATTATGAGGCTAAAAATTTGCTAGACAATGATATCCACTATATTGGAGGGGCAACATCTTCCCACTGCCCTGATTTTGGGCAAATCCCATTAGAATCATTAATTGCTTTGGCTGAAAGATTTAAATTGGGGGAAAAGAAACACGGTAGGGGAAACTGGCAAAACGGTATTAATGACAGAGCCTATGTAATAGAAAGGGCCAATCATGTAATATACCATGCGTATAAATTGATTAACAAACTTGAATCCCTTGATACCAGGGGGTTAAGAGAAGATGATGATGCAGCAGCTATTATGTGGGGAGGGGCATTTCTAGTAGTAGCAATTAACTATTGGCTGGAGAATGAAAAACAAGGAACAATTTACGATTTAGAAGATTCTAGAAGGGAGAATGGGAATATTGATGGAGAATTTATTAAAAATGGAAACTAAAAAGGATTATATTCTAGTTGATCCGGTTTTAATGTCTAGTAGAATTATAAATGTTATAACTGGAATGATATTGAAAGGATATATTCATCCCGTTATTGGCCCAATTATAACCCCAGCTTTAGTTCTTGCTGTAGTATCTTCTACGCATCCAGAGGAATTGATGTTTATTCCGAAGACTGATGAAGAAATGAGCCCAAATAAAATGTCTAAGGAATGTTCTGTTGCAATTAGTGATTATATTAATAGTTTAATGGATACAGCTATTGAGGTTTACATTGAAAAGAAGCAAGTTTGAACAAAAAGTTTCTAACATTCCTTCCTTATTTTCTGGCCGTCATTGTCACATTATCTATGGGTTGATTAGGTGGCTCAAACCAGAATATTGTGTGGAGGTAGGAAGTTTTCATGGGTACATGACTGCTTGGATGGCTCAAGCAGTAAAAGATAATGACAATGATGGTATAGTAATTACAATTGACAATTTTTCACTGGGAAATGATCCATCTGTTATTCACAATAATTTAGTTGCCCTGGGATTGTCAGACATTGTATATATCCTGAATGGGGATTCAAAAACTGTACAATGGCCAGATCGTGTTGATTTCGCTTTTGTAGATGGTGACCATTCTAAAGAAGGATGCCTACATGATGTTTCAAAATCATTTGAACTGGGAGCTAAATGCGTTGTTGTTCACGATACCAGTTCGTGGTGGGGACCAGCAGAGATCGCGTCTGTAATGCAGAGAAATCCAAGTTTTGGAATGATTGAAGTTACGTTTGATGAGGGTCTGGCTATCTTTATGCCAGTTGTAAAGGATAGGACAATTAAATATACAGAAGAAAAATATCCAACTGGAGCTGTAGAGAATGAATAAAACTTATGAGCACTCAGAAGCTTTTTGTCATATGAAGTATAGAAGTTCAGACGGAAGTATAACCATTTCAGTTTGGAATTCTAGAGATAACTATACGCCATTTGGGTTTACAGTGAAAGGAGTCGAGTTCTTTCATGTAGATTGGAACGAGGACAGACAAGAACCAGATTACAAACCGCAGCCTGGTGATTTGATTTTTGTTGATACAACAGAAGAACTAATTAAACATTATTTAGAAGAGTACATTGACAAATATTGGGACAGTAATGATGATGGTAATTTTGAGTTTACCTTGTCCGAACTGTTTGATTCCAAGGAAGCTGCGTATAAAAATTTTCTGAAAAGTTCCCTTGGAAGCCCACATCTATTGGAGGTTGAGTAATGATTCACGCAAGACCAGAATATAACAGATTCCAAGAACCTGATAACCTTCTTAAATGGATTAAGAAACTTCATAGATGTCTTCAATACGGTGAGAATCTCTCGGATCAAGAAGAAATGGAACTTATTAATGTCATTAATGAATATGATGACGTCCTAAAGTTGCGCGGTAGCATGATCGCCGTGGACGAACCAGTTTTACTCTTCAGAGCACAAGATATACACTTCCAAGAAGTTCTAAACCACTATTTCCTTACTGTACAGTCTGCACGTAAACACGATAAAAGGATAATTGATCAATTATCAGAACATTTTGTAAAGGCTGAGAGCTGGAGATATATTAATCAGGTTAAGCTACCTGATTCAGTGGGATAATGAACTATAAAATTCACAACGCATATCGTCCGACTAAGTTTGACCAACTTGTTTCTGGGGATGAATTCCACAATCCAAAAAGTCAACAATTGATCTGTTCTTTTGTTGAGTGGGAAAGAGATAAAAAGGGTCGAATTAAAAAGGGACTGATAAAGACTCATAGAGATCAATCACCTAAACAGGTAGAACCTAGTTACCTTCAAGGTCTACTAGATGGAGGAGCAATATGGATCAGAATCAAGACGCACTTAACTTATCAAGACCAGAAATAATTCTACAATTGTGTATAGAATCATTTAAAAATGTTAGAAATAATCCGTCACCTAATGTTTTTAGAAATGCTCTTCTTGCATTATTAATGGCGTCTATAATTCTATTAATGCACCATGTCAAGACGAATACCCCCCAAGAAAAGGAAACATGAGGTCTTTGAATATAGAATTCCTACTGGAACCTTAAAGGTAGGGGTTGGGTATTACGATGATGGAACTGTCTGTGAAGTTTTTATAGATGATGGTAATAGGCCGGGGGAATCAGTATCCAAGACCTATGCCCATTCATTAGCTATGATTACATCTTTGGCCATTCAACATGGGTGTCCATTAGATGAAATCACCGACGCACTGTTAGAGTTTAAACCAGATGAAGCACCATATATAATTGGGGCTGTATTAATGGAGGCAAGTGGTAATACATGAATGAGTATCAGTTTAGATTTCAAAATCCCTTGACGGGTTGGTGGTTTGAAGAATTGTTTACAGGGGAAAATGAAGAGGACGCACGTAGAAACGCCGTAGCTAAATATAGTCTATCTGAAGAAATGGAAATCGAATCAGTAACTTTTATCGGTGAAGTTCAGTAAAAATTCGGAAAGAAACTATGAATAAAATTGATGTTGGGAATCTAACACCTGAAGAGACTAAGAATCTGTTTGAAGAGATTGTAGATCAACTTGACAATGATACATTGGAAGACCTGATTATTGACATGTTTGAAGAAATGGGTAAACCTGCGGCGGTCGATCTTATTGTCCGTCTCTGTGAGAAATTTGATATCGAATTGGAAGAAGATTACCCATAAAAGAATTCAGCCACAGATGTACGTACCTCTAGGTTGCTAGGAATCGTACCGAGACGTGGCTGACAGGTAGGATGCCCACGAATATATAGAATAAGTGGGACTGGTTGGTAGCATCCTATGCAGAGCAGACCTGTGTTATTCCGTGCAGGGTGAGTCTAAGCTGAGCCGTAAAATCCGGCAACGGAATTTATAGTTGGAAGAATATGATTAAGAAAGAGGACAGGAAAACAATTGATCAAATTAAAGAAGAATACAGTATTGAAAATAGTGATGCCCTCTGGTTTTTAATTAGAGAGGCAGATTTTTTCTGTCGAAGAACTGAAAACAGTGAGATTAGGAGTGTAAATACTTATACTGCTTTTCGTAATATTTTAAGGCTACTGAAAAAACCTTATATCAGGGAGCACGTACAATTGCTCCGAAGATGCTCTTGTTATGGAGAAGGGAAATGTATTGCTTGTGCTGGACTGTTTACTTGTGAAGTGTGCGGTGCTTCTGAGGGGGAATTAACAACACATTGTCCAGGCATTACACTCCCAGCAGAGGTTAAGGAGTTGGTGGAGAATCTAAAAATGGATTTTGTGTTTGGACAATGGGTTGTTCGTCCCTAAGTCCAAACAAATAAAAAGCCCGGTAGATATAGACTACCGGGCTTTTTTGTTTTTATGTTAGAACCTAATCTGATAGTGAATCCTATTGTAACTTACGGCCAATGATTGGTTTTCTCGTAAACTAAACTGAACGACAAAATCAATCACAGGTCTTCCTCCCACTTTCATAGTATAAGACGGCCCCACTTCCATTTTAAATCCTTTAGTGGGGATGGGCTCAATCAAAGCTGCTACTGATCCTGTGAGTATGTTATTCTCAAATTTCATTCCAGAACTAGCCCAAACATTAATGTCTAGATTCTTTACAGAAATTCGCCTTACGGTAGTGCCTACCTCTAGGGTCAGCTCATTATGCCTCAGAGAAGAGCGCACGGCTTGAGCATTGGCCTTTCCCGCGAGTAGCATGAAACCGAGACCAACCAGGACCAGTAGATTTCTAATAGACATTAATTTCTCTCCATTCTATCCAATCTTTCCTTAATACTTTGCAATTTCTCCAAAAACTTCTCGTCGTTTGTAATAAGTGATGAAATAGCCTTGTCGTGCATATTATCCTTTTCCTGTCTACTGTTTACTTCCCTATAGTGGGCTTCACCTCCAAACTTATCGAGGGTTTCGATATTATTTTTAATGTTGGTATATCCAACTATAACCGTAATTAGACAACCTCCTAATGTCATTAATGTACCAATGTTAAGACTGGTATCTAAAGTCAAACCTAGTAGTTTAGTTTCTCTGATGTCTTTTCCCACGTGTATTTACCTTATTACGTTTTCAATGTTACTATACTCCCCGGATAGATAACTAGTATCTCCTCCAATGGAATAACCACTTTGAATAGCTTGAGTTCTACCTGAACTTATAGTTTGCATGTAAGCTTTTACAATAACTGAACTTCCGCCTCCAGGCATAGTGGGGAAGGAAAGGTTCAGAACAAATACTTTGCTAGCTGTGTTGTGAAAACCTCTGTTAGAACTAATTGTTTTAGGTTGTGTGACCATCATGAAGAAATCAGATAGACTTGAATAGTACAAGAAACCATTGGCTATCTTTAATCCAGATGGTGTACTCCCAGATAGAGATGTAAAAGGTATTTCTGCATGTCTGTGAGTAGATACTAGTCTCCCAGCCGTAAATACATAAAAGCCTAGTCCACTCCACCAAAGGGGTGGACACATTCCACTATATTTATACGTATCAATGGTTGCACTCTGTGTGAAAGTATGCCTCCAAGAAACATCCATAGAATTACGTTTAAATGTATGATGTAACCACCCAGACCCTGCTACACCACCTGTAGCTTGATCATGTAGAACATTCATATTTTGTCTTACTTCTATCTTCTTAGTTGAAGCTGTGTAGCTACCGTCAGTGGGGGAAACCTCTACTCCATCTATTAAAATTGTTATAGAAGTTCTCAATTCATTTCCATGCACCCACCCACCAACATCTCTAGAAACGCCATTGATATTTAAGTGGTATGCATATTCGGCTTGTGACCCGGCAGCTACTTCTAGTGTCCGTCTCACAACTGGATTGACTGCTCCAGCAGTGCAACTTGCAGTACTAGTGGTACTGGTTGTATTAGAAAAACTAAAACGCACCCAAAAGGCTAGTACAGAATTAACTGTATTAGTGGTCCAGTTTGTTGGTACCGTCCAGCTTATAGTTCCATCTTGAGTAAATGCATTGGTTCCATCAACAATAGTTAGTGCAGTCCAAGCGGTTCCATTCCAATATTCCGCGGTAATGGTTCCACCGCCAGTATTAACAGTTGAAAAATCAAATGTTAGTCTTGCGTTTCTTAGTGACGCCCCAAAGTAAACTCTGTCAGTATTTGCAGCCAGAGAGGGAAAGGTCATTGTAGACCAATTACTTTCTAGTGTTCCAGTTCTAGATTGAAAAACTCCAGATATTTCTGTTTGGCATCTAGTAATATGTACTGGAACAGTGGCTGCGTCTAGTCCTGGTAAACCACTACCAGGACTAATCACTGCATAGGAATCTGGAAATAATCTATAGTCAGTGGATGAAGGATTTTTCTCTGTAGTGCTCCTAGTTAATCTAAGAACGTGACTGCCTGACGGAATATTGGTAGCAACTAAAGTTTGTGTAAACGAATTGGCTGAAGCATATCCATCTACATACTTATTTGCCCCCGAGGTAGGTAACTGATTGACAAGAGTTGTACTGCCGTCAATTGTTACGTAAAAATAACCTCTGTCTGTTCCACGTAAATGGGCCACATATAAATCACCAGGACCAGTAAAATTTACTTCTAGATACGATGCTCCACCAGCTCCCACTGTGTAATGTTGTAAACCACAGAAAGTATTACCGCCAGTGGGGTTAGCAAACCAAGTTCCAGAACTGTGAAAAGTTCCA
>Ga0196964_10000145_pt1 | contig 48920 bp, 41 predicted proteins | sample S1_10metaG_FD_148615 | JGI IMG/M metagenome (GOLD analysis project Ga0196964, IMG submission 148615) | Soil microbial communities from Anza Borrego desert, Southern California, United States - S1_10 | ecosystem: Environmental > Terrestrial > Soil > Desert | place: USA: California | collected...
TGTCCGGCGGCGCGCGCCGGGCGTCATGGTTGGGCGACGGCGCCTCGACGATATCCAGGCTGGCCAAGGCTCAGCGGCCCCGGCTCACCGGCCCGGCCGTTCCCAGCCGTAGGCGACCCAGGCGCCGTCCACCTTGCGCGCCTCGATCAGGTCGCCGGCGCGGCGCTGGCGACCGCCCAGGGTGCGCCGGGCGCGCATGGCCAGACCCGCCAGGAACAGCAGCACGGAGCCGAACACCGCCATCACCGCGACAGCGGCGGCCGCGAAGACGGCCAGCAAGGCGCCCACCGTCACGGCGGCGGCCGTGGCGATCAGTCCGCCCAGCCACATGAAGGACGCCGCGAGACCGAGGGGCCGGCGGGCGCCGCCATAGGCGATGTGGGCGAAGCGGTCGTGGGTCATGATCGTCTCGTGGGGCGCGGTTTGAACGCCCGAACCGGCAATGTCGGTCCAAGAGGGTGAACGGTCAATGACCGCCGCTTCACAGGCGAGTGCGCCGCATCGGCGCACTCACCAGCGGGGCTGGTCGGCCAGGACCGTGGCGCCCCGGCTGCGCAGCCTCTGGGTCTGGACCTCTTGAGACAGCGCCTCGACTTCCGGATCGGCCAGGACGGCGCCGATGGTCACCAGCGCCCGCGCGGACTCGCTCTGGACCCCGAACATGTCCGACAGGGCTTCGAACGGCGATTCTGGCGTGGGATAGCGCTTGAACCGGACCGAGGCGTCGGCGTCGATCCTGGCCAGGCGCCGGGCCGCGGCGACGGCTTCCGTGATCCCGCCCAACTCATCGACGAGCCCGAGCCGCTTGGCGTCCGCTCCCGTCCAGACGCGGCCCTTGGCGATCTCCCGCACCCGCGCGGGAGGCAGCCTGCGTCCGGCCGAGACCCGCTGGATGAAGTCCTCGTAGGTCCGGTCCATCTGCGCCGCGAAGGCCTGGCGCTGGGCGTTGCTGAAGCCCTGGCTGGTCGAGAAGGCGCTGGAATACGGACCGCCCACCTCGATCGGGCGCAGATCGACGCCGAAGCGGCCGAGCGCGTCGGCCAGGACGAACTTGCCGCCGAACACCCCGATGGAGCCGGTCAGGGTCGAGGGCTGGGCGACGATGTGGTTGGCTTCCGAACTGATCCAGTAGCCGCCGGACGCTGCGTACTCTCCCATGGAGATGACGACCGGCTTGCCGGCCCGCTTGGCCGCCCGCACCGCGTCCAGAATCTGCTCGGAGGCCTCGGGCGAGCCGCCGGGAGAGGAGACGCGGAAGACGATCGCCTTGACCGACTTGTCCTCGATCGCCTCGTGGAAGGCGTCGGCGATGTCGTCGGAGCGGATGGAGGAGCCGCCGCCGAAGCTCGGCTCTCCTCGCCCCGTGACAATGGCGCCCTCCCCGCCGATGATGGCGATGGCGTCCTTGCCCGAGCCCACGCGATCGCCCTTGGCGTCCGCGTATTCCTCGAACTCGACGATGTCGGCGCCGCGGCCGGCGCGGCGCTTGATCTCGGCCTCGGCCTGCTCCACGCCGCCGACCTTGTCGATCAGCCGCGCCTGCAACGCCTGTTCCGCGGAATAGGGGCCGGCCTCGAGGGCCGTGCGCAACGCCTGGGCCTGCAGTTTGCGGTCCTGAGCCGCATTGGCCACGGCGCTTTGGTAGACGCCGCCCAGCCAGGCCAGGGTGGCCTCACGGTGCGGCCCGGTGAAGTCGCTCTGGGTGAATTGGTTCACCGCGTTCTTGTATTCGTAGCGCTGCTCGAAGTCGGCGCGCACGCCGTATTTGTCGAGCGCGCGGCCGAGGAACAGCTCGTCAGACGCCAGGCCGGTGGCTCCGAAGCTGGCCGTGTTCTGCATCCACAGCTCGGAGGCGGAGGCGCCGACCATATAGCTGGAGACCACGGCCCCAACCGGGATGAAACCCTGGCTGTGGGCGATCACCGGCTTGCCGGCGGCGCGGAAGCGGCGCACGGCCTGGCGAACCTCGTCGGCCGCCGCCGGGCTCATCCCGCCCTCGGGCAGGCGGATCAGCAGGCCCTTCACCGCCTTGTCCTTCTCGGCCTGGGCCAGCGTATCGACCACCGTCATCACCGACAGACCGCCGCCGCCGCCGAACGCCGCGAAGGGATTGATCGGCTCCTGGTCGGTCAGGCCGTCGCGGAGATCCAGCTCCAGCACCGTGTTCGCCGCCGTCGGCTCCTTGCTGGAAGCCGCGCCCACGGCGGCCACGATCAGCACGATCGGCACCACGACCAGGAACAGCACGAGCCCGGTGAACACGCCGAGCACGGTGAGGAAGAACTGCTTCATCTTGGAGGTCGCCCCTTGCGGCCGAACCGGCGGCCGAGTTTCGACCATAATGGCCCGCGGGTAAGCGTCAAATGAAGCTCCCGTAACGGGAGAGCCGCGCCGCGCGCCACGCAGGGTGCGGCTTAACCTTTTTCTTCCCGTGAGGCGCGCGTGCGCTAGCGGCTGTGATCGCTCGCGCTACAGTGGCCGAGCGGCAAGAGCCGGGGGACCTGCGTGAAGTCTGGGATCAACGCGTTGACGGCGGCCTTCGTGGCCGGGGTCTTGGGAGGGCTGCTGCTCACCCAGGACGGCCGGCAATGGTTGCGCTCGCCCACCCTGCTGCTCGGCGAGCAGGCGGCGGCCTCGGCGGTGTCGGTTGCGGTCGACGAGAGCGCCCCGCCCACGTCCGCCGCCGCGACGCTCGCCTCAACAACCCTGTCGCCGCAGGATCCGGCCGCGCTGAAGGCCAAGGCCGCTCAAGGCCGGCTGCGCATCGGCGTCTTCGGCGACAGCATGGCCGACGGCCTCTACACGGCGCTGTATCGTCAGCTCCAGGACGAGAAGGCGGTCTCCGTGACCAAGTTCTCGGAGGTGTCCACCGGCCTGTCGCGCTACGACTACGTCGACATCCAAGCCAAGACCCGCCGCCAGATCGAGGATCAGCCGATCGACGTGGCGGTGGTCCTGTTCGGCACCAACGACGCCCAGGGCATCAGCCTGGACGGGCAGGTCCACGACTTCGGCACGCCCGGCTGGAAGGCCGCCTACGCCAGGAGGGTCACCGACCTGGTCGCGCTGCTGAGCGAGCGCGGCGTTCAGGTCTACTGGGTCGGCCTGCCTCGGATGAAGCGGGACGGCTTTGACGCCAAGATGGCCCTGATCAACGCCGTGGTGAGCGAGCGGATGACGGCGCTGGGCGTGCCGCTGATCGAAACCACCGCTCTGACCGCCAACGCGGAGGGCGGATACGAGGCCTATCTTCCGGGCGAGGCGGGCAAGAAGGTGCTGATGCGCGCCAACGACGGCATCCACATGAGCATGGCCGGCTATCTGCGCATCGCCCGTCCCGTGACGGAGCGGCTGAAGCGCGACGCAGGACTTGACCAGCCCGCGCCCGCCGCGCCTGTGGCGTCCCCCGCCGCGGGATGAGGACGGCCGCCGGGGCCCTCGTCTTCGCCCTGCTGGCCGGACCGGCCACGGCGCAGGAGACGCCCTACCGACCCCTGACACTGCCCGAGCCTGGCGCCGGGGTCTGCCCGGGAGGCATGTGTCGGGCCGAAGCCCTGTCGCGTGTTTTCGCCTCCCTCCTCGCGACCGAGCGGGGCGAGCGGCGCGAGCCCGTGCATATCCTGCAGCTGGGCGACAGCCACACGGCCGGAGACCGCATCACCGGCAAGGTCCGGGCGATGCTCCAGGCGCGCTTCGGCGCGGCCGGACGCGGCGTCCTGCCGCCGGGGGTGCCCTACCCCGGCTATGCGCCCCATGGGGTGGAGGTTCTCGCCGACGGCTGGCGGACCGAGCTCGCGCCCCTGGGCGGTGGAGGCGCGGCGTCGGGTCTGACCAGCGCCCGAGGCCGGGCCGCGGCCGACGCCGCCCTGACCCTGCGGTTCGAGGCCGGCGCGGCGCCGGCGCTGTTCGGCGTGTGCGGCTGGGCGCTGGGCGACGGCTACGGCCTCCGGGTCGAGCCGGGCGGCCTGCCGTGGCGGCTGAACCTGAACTGGCCCGAGGGGCGGCCGCACACCTGCCAGGAAGTCCGGCTCGACCAGCCGACCGACATGCTCCGCCTCGGCGGCTTGGAGGCCGGCGTGACGCTGGATGCGCTCTGGACCGAGACAGGCCGCCCAGGCGTGATCCTGAGCAATCTAGGGGTCGTGGGCGCGACCCTGAGGGACCTGGCCGCGCGCGACCCAGTCGCCGTGCGGAACCAGCTGGCCGCCTGGAGCCCGGACCTCATCGTCCTGGCCTTCGGCACCAACGAGGGCTTCGAGGACGGGCTGGACGGCCCGGCCTATGCGCGGCTGCTGCGGGACGAGATCGAACGGCTCCGGCGGGACAGCGACGGCGCGGACATCCTGATCCTGGGCGCGCCGGACGCCCTGCGCGGCGGCTCCGAGAACGGCTGCTCCGCCGACGGCAGGCGCAAGCCTCCCCCATCGCTCGCTCTGGTCCGCGACATGCAACGGCGTGTCGCGGAGGAGACCGGCGTGGCGTATTGGGACTGGCACGGGCGTATGGGGGGCGACTGTTCCGCCGACCGGCTGGCGACGGCTCCTGATCCCTTGATGCGCGGCGACCGCGTGCACTTCACCAATGTGGGCGCCGATTGGATCGGCGGCGTGCTCGCGGGCGACCTGATGGCGGCCTATGAGGCTTGGAAGGCGGGGCGGGGCTGATGCTTTTCCCGACGCTGGGCTTCTACGTCTTCTTCCTGTTCGTCTTCTTCGCGGCCTGGAGCCTGGATCGCGAGAACGGGCGGCGGAAGCTGTTCCTGCTGCTCGCCTCCTGGATCTTCTACGCCCAGTGGGACTGGCGCTTCGTCGGCCTCTTGATCCTGTCGGCCGTGCTGAACTGGGCCGTGGCCGCCCTGATCGCCCGGTCGGAGGCGGAAGCGCGACGCAAATGGCTGGTGGCGCTGGGCGTCGCCGTCAACCTGATCATTCTCGGCTTCTTCAAATACTACGGCTTCTTCGTCGAGCAGGCGGGGGAACTGCTGGCGCGCTTCGGCTGGGAGCGCGACCTGCCCCTGCTCCAGGTGGTGCTGCCGGTGGGCATCAGCTTCTTCACCTTCCAGGGCATCTCCTACGTCGTCGACGTGCACCGGCGGACGGCCCAGCCCGCCAAGTCCCTGCTCGACGTCATGCTCTTGATGAGCTTCTTTCCGCACCTGGTGGCGGGGCCGATCGTGCGGGCCTCGGACCTCCTGCCCCAGTTCGAACGGGCGCCGAGGCTGACGCGGGAGATGGCGACCCACGGCATGCTGCTGATCGTCTGGGGTCTGTTCAAGAAGTCGGTGATCGCCCACGAGCTGTCGGTGAACCTGGTCGATCCGGTCTTCTTCGACCCCACGGCGCACTCCGGCTGGGACATCGCCGCCGCCGTCTACGGCTACGCGGTGCAGATCTACTGCGATTTCTCGGCCTATTCCGACATGGCGATCGGGACCGCCGCCCTGCTCGGCTATTCCTTCCCGCGCAACTTCGATCAGCCCTATCGCGCCTCATCCATGCAGTCGTTCTGGCGGCGCTGGCACATCAGCCTGTCGTCCTGGCTGCGCGACTATCTCTACGTGCCGCTGGGCGGCGGCCGGAAGGGGCTGTTCAGCTCGTGCGTGAACGTGATGATCACCATGCTGCTGGGCGGCCTTTGGCACGGAGCGGCCTGGACCTTCGTCGCCTGGGGCGCCCTGCATGGCGGCGCCCAGGTGGTGGAGCGGCTGGGGCGGGCGGCGTTCGGCGACCGCAAGGTGATCCCCACCGTGCTGGGGGTGCTGCTCACCTTCCACATCGTCTGCCTGGGCTGGATCCTGTTCCGCGCCGAGACCTTCGAGCTGGCGATGGCCATGCTGGAGGGGCTGACCCGCGCGGGGCCGATCTCCGTGTTGACGCCCTTCCTGCTCGCCCTGATCGTGGGCGGCCTGGCCATGCACTGGCTGCCGCCCCGCGCGGTCGAGGGACTGGCGGCCCGGCTCCAGGCCGCGCCGTCGGTCACCCTGGCGATCATCCTGGCCGCCGCCTTCCTGCTGGTCGAGGCGATCCGGCCGGAGGGCGTGGCGCCCTTCATCTATTTCCAGTTCTGAGGGGGACGAGGACCGATGAGCGAGCCGCGCAACCCGAACGATCCCTTCCCGCCGCTGGAACCCTTCCACCCCCCGCCCGAAAACCCGTTCCCGCCCCTGGACGTCGGCAGCGACCCGCCAAGCGATTGGATCCAGTCCGCGGACGCCCACGACCTGCCGACGCGGGAGAACCGCCTGGCGGCGCTCGGCCGCTTCGCCTTTCCACCGCCCCCGCCCCTGGACGAGGAAGGCGTCGCCGCCCGCGCCCAGCGGTGGGCCGCCCAGGTGGTGGTTTTCGTCACGGCCCTGATGCTGGTCTTCAACATACACGCGGTGCAGAACTGGGCGCGCCAGCAGCCGCCCGGCTGGATCACCGCCACCGTGCAGCAGCTGGCCGATGTCTGGGCCGCACGGTTGACCCTGCTGGGCGCGGATCAGCCGCGCGAGGGCGTACGCGACCTCTATCAGCGGGCGCGCGATCAGCGGTTCGTCGGCCAGGACAAGCGATAGGCGAGGGGGCTCAGCCCCGGTCCGCCGCCTGTCGGAACAGCTCGGCCAGCTCGGCGTCGACATCGCCGGGCGCGCTCAGCTCGACGACGGCGGTGAGCCGCTCGGACCAGCTTTCCTTGCGCGTGTTGGCGCGCAGGCGCGGCGAGTCGTCCGGCTCCAGCTTCAGGCCCAGCAGCGCCTTGCCGCCTTTCAGCGGCCGCATGGCCGCGAACTGAACCGCGCGGCTGAAGGGGGTGTAGCCCTTGCGCTGTCCGATCAGCACGCCGTCGGTTCCACGCGCGACGGCCTCCACCGCTTTCAGGATCGATAGAGAGAGCGGGTCCCGCCAGAGCTCGGCGCGCAGGCGCTCCGGCTCGTCCCACCCCAGGTCACGGGTCTCGGTCAGGCTCAGCACATAGCTGGCGTGGTTCACGCCGAGACCGTGGTTCGCCTTCAGCCATGCGGTGCGTCCCCGGACGGTGGTCTCGGGACAGGTCTTCATGATTGCGATCCAATCCTCCCGGGATTTGCCCGAGGCCTTCTCGAGGTTGGCCTGAACGGTGGCGAACCATTTCTTCTGACGCTCGGTCATGGTGGCGCCGGACATGGAGCCCTCCTTGGCTGTTCGGTCGAACCTGCACTCCGCAGGGAGCGGAGGCAATCAGGCGGGGAGCGCCAGCCGCTCCAGCCCCAGCCAGCCCGCCATCCGCTCCAGCTCAAGCGTCAGAGCCTCCTGCGTGTGCTCCGGCGCGCCGGGCTCCAGGTGGACGGCGTGGGCGCGCAGAACGCCGGCCTTGCGGTCGGCCTTCAGGTCCACGCGCGCCACCAGGCCCTCGTCCAGCAGGAAGGGCAGCACATAGTAGCCGTGGGTGCGCTGGACGGCGGGCGTGTAGATCTCGATGCGATAGCGGAAGCCGAACATCCGCTCCGCCCGCCCCCGCTCCCACACCAAGGGGTCGAAGGGGGCGAGCAGGGCCTGGGCTCGCACCCGGCGAGGCGGCCGCGCGTCCCGGTGGCGCCAGGCGGCGGGCCAGCCGGGGATCTTCACCGGAACCAGCACGCCCTCCTCCTGCAGCGCCGTGATCGTGGGCGCGGCGTCGGCCGGCTTGAGACGGAAATAGTCACGCAACTCGGCGGCGGTGGCGACGCCTAGCGCTCGGGCAGACCGCTCCATCAGTGCGCGATGCGCCTCGGCCTCGGGCGGTGTCGGCAGGTTCAGCACCTCGGGCGGGATCACCCGCTCCGGCAGGTCATAAACCCGTTCGAAGTTCCCGCGTCGGGTGCGGGTGGTGACGTGGCCGGCGTAGAACAGCCATTCGAGCAGCCGCTTGCTCTCGCTCCAGGTCCACCAGCCGGTGCGGCCGGTCTCCAGGTCTGACGCCGCCAGGGGCCCCTCGCTCCGGATGCGCTCCACCACCGCCATGGCCTCGGGCCGATGCTCCAGGGCGATTCTGCGCATGGCGCCATAGCCGGCCTCGCCCCGGTCGCCGCGCGCCATGCGCCAGCGCAGCAGGGGGTGGAGGTCCAGCGGCAGCAGCGAGGCCTCGTGCGCCCAGTATTCGAACAGCCGCCGATCGCGCCCCCCACCCCAGGCTGCGCCGTCCAGCAAGGCTGGGTCATAGCCGCCCAGTCGGGCAAAGGCGGGCAGGTAGTGGGCCCGCGCCACCACGTTGACGCTGTCGATCTGAAACAGGTTCAGCCGGTCGGCGAGCTTGCGCAGGTGCGACGCGCCCGGCCGCCCCGGCCGAGGCTGGGCAAAGCCCTGAGCCGCCAGCGCGATGCGGCGCGCCTCTCCCGCCGACAGGTCTTCGGCCCGAGGTTCGGTCAATCCGGGCGGATGACGGCGCAGGTGACGTTGCGCCGGTCCAGCTCGGCGCAGGCGGCGCGGGCCGTCTGCTCGCTGAAGCCGGTGAAGCGCGAACGGAACCAGCCGGCGTTCTCGACCACCACCGAGCCCGCGTCGTCGAACTGGGCGCGGAAGCGGCGCTCGATCTCCCGCAGCCAGTCGCGCGCGACCTTCTCCTCCTTGAAGGCGCCGACCTGGACCTGCCAGCGTTGCGCCGGCGGAGCGGGACGGGCGGGAGGCGAGGCGGGGCGGCCGGCGGACGCGTTGGCGCGGCCGCTCGCCGGCTCGTTTCCGGAGCCGCCGTTCAGGCGCGCGGTCAGGTTCGGCGGGGCCTTGGCCTCGGCCCGCTGGACCGGGGCGGGCGGCTGGACCCGCGGCTGGGCGGCGGGTGGCGGAGTCGGGGCCGCTTGCGGCGGCAGGCTGGCGTAGGCGACGGCGGTGGAAGGCGCAGGGGCCGCGGACGGCGCGAGGCCGGAGCCCGCCTCCTCGTCCGCGCTCTCGTCGGTGACGGAGGCGTACTGCACCGGCGTGTTGTCGATGCTGATCCCATAGCCCTTCTGCTCGAAGAAGGCCTGGGTGATCGGAATGCGTTCGCCGCGCTCGCGCCGCTCCTCCAGCTCAAAGCCGGTGTCCATCAGTTCGGCCAGGTGCTGGTTGCGGCTGGCGACCGTGCGCCCGCCCAGCACCACGGTGATCAGCCGGTCTCCGTTGCGCACGGCCGAGGCCGCGAGGTTGTAGCCCGAGGCGTTGGTGAAGCCGGTCTTGATGCCGTCATAGCCCCGGCCCGTATTCAGCAGGCCGTTGGTGTTGCGGAACTGGCGGCCCTCGTAGGACCAGTCGTGGAGACCGAAGTATTTGTAGTACTGCGGATAGTCGCGCATCACGGCGCGGCTGAGGATCGCCAGGTCCCGCGCGGTGGTGACCTGGCGGGGATCCGGCAGGCCGTTGGGATTGTAGAAGCGGCTGCGGCTCATGCCGAGCTGGCGGGCCTTGGCGGTCATCATCTCGCCGAAGCGGGCTTCGGAGCCGCCGATGTGCTCGGCCAAGGCCATGGCCATGTCGTTGCACGAGCGGATGACGGTCGCCCGCATGGCGTCGTCCAGGGTGATGGTCTGGCCGGCCTGGAGGCCCAGCTTGGACGGCGCCTGAGCCGCCGCCTTGGGGGACACCACGATCACGTCGTCCAGCTTGGCGCGCCCCTCGGCCAGCGCCTCGAAGGTGAGGTAGAGGGTCATCACCTTGGTGATGGAGGCCGGGTAGCGGCGCTCGTCGGCGAAGCGGCTGAACAGCACCTCGCCGCTGGTGGCGTCCATCACGATGGCGGCGTAGCGCAGGTTCTCCTGGCTCTGCGCGACGGGCGCGGCGCCGGGTTGCGGCGCCAGCGCGGCGCCGGCCAGCGCCAGGGCGCCGATCAGGTTTCGGGACGAAAGGCGAAACAGCAACTCGAACAGCCTCGTCAGGTCGGGTGGTCAGGGCGCGGCCCCCCGCGCGGTCCCATCTGAGGGGAGGGTTTGGACGCTAACATGGCGCGCGGCCGGTTTCCCCGCGGTTAAGGCCTGATCAACGCAGATTTGAACGGGAATGGGAGGGGGCACCCAGCGGAAATGGTGCAGTGCACAAAATCTCCTTGACCGGCGTTCGCAGTCGCACCATATAGCCCCTGTCGCGAGATGCGACGCGACACAGATTTTTGGAGAGATCCTCATGACCGACGCCGCCACCATCGAGACGCCCGCCAAGAAGGGCGCCGCCGAGGCCGCCGCCGCCACCGTCAAGGCTCAGGCCGAGAAGGCTCAGGCCGCGCAAGCCACCCAGCAGTTCCAGGACAATGCGCAGCGTTGGCAGGCCGCCGGCTCGCAGGCCTTCCGCGAGAACGTGGACAAGTCCGTCGCCTCGCTGACCGAGCTGAACGCTCACGGCAAAAAGACCCTCGAAGCCGTGGTCGAGTCCGCCACCGCCGCCCAGCGCGGCGCCGAGGCCCTGACCCAGGAAGCCTTCTCCTATTCCAAGAAGTCGTGGGAAGACGGCGTCGCCGCCGCCCAGGGCCTGGCTCAAGCCCGTTCGGTCCAGGAGCTGGTCGAGCTGCAAACCACCTTCGCCAAGTCGGCGATGGAGGCCTACATGCAGCAACTGACCAAGACCACGGACATCCTGACCGCCTCGGTCAAGGACAGCTTCAAGCCGATCAACGAGCGCGTCACCGCCTCGGTCGAGCGCTTCCAGGCCGCCCGCTAAGCCTCAGCGCCGCCTGATCTACGAAAGCCCCGGGAGCGATCCCGGGGCTTTTTTCGTCTTCCGCAGACCGCTCGGCTGATCGTCTGACCGCCCGCTCCAGGGCAGAAATCCGACGGCTCCAAATCCCATGCTGGCGCTCCCTGAGCAGGGGTCGGTGAAGCGTGGCAGGAGTGTGACAGTGTGGCCCTTTCGTGTCGGCTTCGCGATAGATCGGTGGCTTTGCCGCTCAAGTCGCGTCATCAACGGATCTGACTGCCGCCAGAAGCAGATTCGGGCAGCATCATTTGGAGAGGACAACATGAACATGCGTGACAGGAGCGTGCTTCTGCGCACCACCGGCCTGACGGGGATCATCCTCGCGGCCGCCTTCATCCCTGGCGTCGCGGCCGCTCAGAGCGAGCCGGAAGACACCCAGGTCGAAGAAATCGTGGTCACGGGCTCGCGTATCGCCCGTCAGGACTATGTGGCCAACAGCCCGATCGTGACGGTCGGCCAGGAAGACTTCCAGGACACCGGGTCGGTGACGGTCGACGCCCTGCTGAACGACCTTCCGCAGTTCGCCCCCTCCATCAACTTCACCTCGAACAACCCGTCGAACGGCGGCCAGGCCAACATCAACCTGCGCGGCCTGGGCACCACCCGGACCCTGACGCTGGTGAACGGCCGCCGTCTGGTGCCGTCCAACTCGGGCGGCCAGGTCGACGTCAACCTGATCCCCACCGCGCTGATCAAGAATATCGAGATCATCTCGGGCGGCGCCTCGGCGGCCTACGGCTCCGACGCTCTGGCGGGCGTGACCAACTTCATCCTGCGCAATGACTTCACGGGCATCCAGTTCGACGCCCAGTACACCATCACGGACCGCAACGACGCCGAGCAGCAGAGCTACTCCGTCACCATGGGCGGCGACTTCGCCGACGACCGCGGCAACCTGGTGCTGTCGGTCGGCCGCTCGACGCGCGCCGCGCTCTACAACGCCGCCCGCGAGTTCTCTTCGATCTCCGGCGCCTCGGGCACCTCGCCGCTGGGTTCGACCATCTTCGACTCGAACAACCTGCCCAGCCAGGCCCTGGTCAACACCTACTTCCCGGGCACGACGCCGACCCAGGTGGCCAACAGCAGCACCTTCGGCTTCAACAACAACAACACCCTGTTCGCCTACTCCGGCACCCGGAACTTCCAGAGCCCGGGCGGCATCGACTACAACGGCTTCGTCAACAACGCCGCGCTGAACCCGTCGAACAACTATGTCTACAACACCGGCCCGCTGAACCTCGGCGTGCTGCCTCTGGACCGTTGGCAGGCCTTCACCGCCGCCAGCTATCAGATCAACAGCGCCGTCGAGTTCTACGGCGAAGCCCTGTTCACCCAGTATGAGGCCCGCCAGGAACTGGCCGCCTCGCCGGCCGCCGGCAACACGCCCCAGACGGGCTTCCGCGTTCCCGCCACCAACCCGTTCATTCCGACCGACCTGAGGACCTTCCTCAACTCGCGTCCGAACCCGAACAGCTCCTTCCTGCTGAACAAGCGCTTCAACGCGCTCGGCGGTCGGGGCGGCGGCGACTCCTACACCGTCTACCAGATGACGGGCGGCGTCCGCGGCGACATTCCGTTCCGCGACTGGACCTACGACGGCTACGTGTCGTACGGCCAGATGGACGACGTCACGACCCAGACCGGCAACGTCTCGCGTTCGGCCGTTCAGCGCCTGCTGGACAGCCCGACGGGCGGCGCCGATCTCTGCACCGGCGGCTTCGACTTCTTCGGCGAAACGTCCCTGTCCGCCTCCTGCGCGGCCTACATCGGCCGGACTTCGAAGAACACCACCCGGTACGAGCAGACCAACGCCGAACTGACCATGCAGGGCGGCCTGTTCAACTGGTGGGCTGGCGAGACGCGCTTCGCGCTCGGCCTCGGCTACCGCGAGGACGACTACAGCTTCCTGCCCGACGCCCTGCTCTCGCAGCAGAACGCGGTGGTGGCGCGTCCGGACGGCGGCAGCAACGGCGGTTCCGAAATCGCCGGCTTCAACCCGACCCCCGCGCTCAGCGGGACGATCCAGTCGACCGAGTTCTTCGGCGAACTGCTGATCCCGCTGGCCCGCGACCTGCCTTTCGTTCGGGAACTGAACCTGAACCTCGGCGGCCGCGTCTCCGACTACTCCACGGTCGGCGAAGTGGTGTCCTACAAGGCTGAAGGCGACTGGACCATCGTGGACGGCGTTCGCGTCCGCGGCGGCTTCCAGAAGGCCGTGCGCGCGCCCTCGATCGGCGAGCTGTACGCTCAACAGGCGACCAGCTTCCCGGCCATCGGTTCGCCGCAAGGCGCCGGCGGCGCGCCGCAGCTGTTCGGCGACCCCTGCGACATCCGCTCGGCCTACCGTTCGACGTCCGGCACCAACCTGGCCGCGCCGACGAACGCCCAGGTCCGCGCCCTCTGCATCGCTCAGGGCATCTCGGCCGCCACGATCGACAACTACACCTACTCCAACAACCAGGCGGTCGGCATCACCGGCGGCAACCCGAACCTGCAAGAGGAAGAAGCCGAAACCGTCACGGTCGGCCTGGTCCTCCAGCCCCGGTTCGAAATGCCGATGCTGCAACGGCTGTCGGCCTCGATCGACTACTACGACATCCAGATCGAGAACGTGATCGGCACCATCTCGGCGTCCGACACGCTCCGCGGCTGCTTCAACGCCACGGGCACGACCAACACCAACTACTCGAACACCAACACCTTCTGTCAGAACTTCCAGCGCGATCCGCTCTCGGGCAACATCTTCGGCGCCCTCGAAACGAACGCCAACCTGGCGACCCTGCTGACCTCGGGCGTCGACCTACAGGTCGACTGGGGCTTCGACCTGGCCGACATGGGCCTGCCGGACTACGGTTCGCTGCAGACCCAGCTGGTCGTCGGCTGGCTGGAGAACTGGGAACGCACGCCGTTCGCGGGCGCCCCGCCGGTCAACCGCACGGGCACGATCGACTCCACCTTCGGGAACACCTTCCCCGAGTGGAAGATCTTCAGCTCGGTGGACTACAGCATCAACGACTTCAGCGTCGGCGTGCGGTTCCGCCGCGTGGGTGAGCTGACCCAGTTCGGCACCACCGGCGCCAACACGGTGATCCTGCCCAAGACCGACTACTTCGACCTGAACGCGGCCTACTCGTTCAACGAGATGCTTCAGCTGCGGGCCGGCGTGGTCAACCTGACGGACCAACAGCCCCGCACCTTCTCGCCGGGCGTGCAGGCCAACACTGATCCGTCGACCTACGACGTGCTCGGCCGTCGCTTCTACGTCGGTCTGACGTCGAAGTTCTAAGCTCGACCTCTCGGAAGAGAGACTTCAAGACTGGCGGCGGGGCTCCGGCTCCGCCGCCTTTTTCTTGTTCAGTGCTCTGCGGAACGCTCGCGCACAGGCCCGGTTAGCCGAGGGTCAGATGTGAAAGGGAGAGCCGCATGCGGGCGATGGAGTATCGAGGACCGAGGCGCGTCCGGATGGTGGACAAGCCGGAGCCGCGCCTTCAGCATCCCCGCGACGCCGTGGTTCGCGTGACGCGATCCTGCATCTGCGGCTCGGACCTGCACCTGTACCACGGCATGGTGCCCGACACGCGGGTCGGCATGACCTTCGGCCACGAGTTCTGCGGCGTCGTGGAGGAGGTCGGCCCCGAGGTCGAGAACCTCAAGGCCGGCGATCACGTGCTGGTGCCCTTCAACATCGCCTGCGGCCAGTGCCACTTCTGCAAGCAGGGCCTGTTCGGCAACTGCCACGAGTCCAACGCCGGGGCCACGGCGGTCGGCGCCATCTTCGGCTATTCCCACACGGCCGGCGGCTACGACGGCGGACAAGCCGAGTATGTCCGGGTCCCCTACGCCGACTTTGGCCCGACGGTCATCCCCGACTGGATGGACCCGGACGACGCGGTGCTCCTGACCGACGTCGTGCCCACCGGATATCAGGCGGCTGAGATGGGCGGCATCCAGACCGGCGACACGGTGGTGGTCTTCGGCGCCGGCCCGGTTGGACTTCTGGCCGCCCGCTGCGCCTGGCTGTTCGGCGCCGGCCGGGTGATCGTGATCGACCACCACGAGTTCCGGCTGGAGTTCGCCCGCACCTTCTGCCCGGCCGAGGTCTATGACTTCCGCGAGATCGGCGATCCCGTCGTCTTCCTGAAGAAGATCACCGGCATCGGCGCGGACGTCTGCATCGACGCCGTCGGCGGCGACGCCTCGGGCAACGGCTGGCACACGGTGATCGGCAAGAAGCTGAAGCTGGAGGCCGGCTCGGCCGTTCCGCTGCACTGGGCCATCAACTCGGTGAAGAAGGGCGGGGTGGTGTCGATCGTCGGCGTCTACGGACCGACCGGCAACATGGTCCCGATCGGCAATGTGGTGAACAAGGGCATCACCATCCGGGCCAATCAGGCCTCGGTGAAGCGACTGCTCCCTCGACTGATCGAGCATGTGCGCGAGGGGCGCTTGAACCCCAAGGCCATCATCACCCATCGCGTGCCGCTGGAGGATGTGGCGGAGGCCTACCACCTCTTCTCGTCAAAGCTGGACGGCTGCATCAAGCCCGTCCTGATCCCCAATCTGCACTAGAGGAGCCCGGCCATGCCCCTGACCCAGAGCGACCTCGCCCTCGCCGCCGCCGAACGCGCCCGCCCCACCATCGACCCCTCGACCGTGACCGGCTGGGGCGTGGACGCCGACCCCGACAACGATCCGACCTGGCCCATGCGCGACCGTTCGAAGGACGATGGGTCCGGCCTCAACTGGGCCCGTCCTCCGCAACAGGCGGCGGAGGTGGAGGTGCTCCAGTCGGTCGAGCACGTGCGCCGCCCGGCGACCGTCGGAACCTCCACCCCGCCGTCGGGCCTCAGCGGGTCGGTCCGCCGCGCCGCCTTCCGCTTCAGCGAAAGCCAGTGGGGCCACTGGCTGCTGCTGATCCTGGCGGACAGGATCAACACCGTTGAAGGTCTCGTCCAGGACGTCGCTCGCGGGCGCCTGCCCAATCCGCTGGTGGAGACGGGCGTCGTGCCGCGAAGCCGATCGAGGGAAAGCGCCGTCGCCACCGGCGCCGTGCTCGTCGTGGCCGTGCTGGCGGTGGTCGCCCTGGCGCGCCGCGCGCGCCGGTGAGCGGGGCGCCGGAAGCACATCCGCCGCCGCGCGGGACGGGTGACGCGACGGTGTGACTGGACGCCGCTTCAAAAGCGGGGATCATTCCCTATCTGATCCATCGACTTCCCCGAAACCGGACCACGAATGCCCGTCAACAGGCCGGGTGATCCCGGCGGCCCCGGCGCCGCCGTCGTCACCGAAACCAAGCCGAAGCTTCAGAAGCCCTCGCTCTACCGAGTGCTGATCCTGAACGACGACTACACGCCGATGGAATTCGTCGTCTATGTGCTGGAGCGGTTCTTCCAGAAGAGCCGCGAGGACGCGACTCGCATCATGCTGCACGTGCACCAGCATGGCGTGGGAGTGTGCGGCGTCTACACCTATGAGGTGGCCGAGACCAAGGTCGCCCAGGTGATCGAGACGGCGCGGCGTCACCAGCACCCCCTGCAATGCACGATGGAAAAGGACTGAGCGCTTGCCCTCCTTCTCGCGCCCGCTCGAAGAAACTCTGCACCGGGCTGTCGCCTACGCCAACGAGCGTCGGCATGAATACGCCACGCTGGAGCACCTGCTGCTGGCCCTGATCGACGATCAGGACGCGTCCAACGTCATGCGCGCCTGCAACGTCGACCTCGGGGCGCTGAAGGCGTCCCTGACCCTCTATGTCGACAACGACCTGGCGGCGCTGGCCACAGCCGACGGGGACGACGCCAAGCCCACGGCCGGCTTCCAGCGCGTGATCCAGCGCGCCGTGATCCACGTGCAGAGCTCGGGCCGCGAGGAGGTGACGGGCGCCAATGTCCTGGTCGCCATCTTCTCCGAGCGTGAAAGCCACGCCGCCTATTTCCTGCAGGAGCAGGACATGACGCGCTATGACGCGGTCAACTTCATCGCCCACGGCATCGCCAAGAAGGGCGGTTCGGCGGAGACGCGGCCCGCCAAGGGCCAGAGCCCGGAGGAGGCGGAGGACGCCGCCCAGGTGAAGTCCGGCGGCGAGGCGCTGGAGGCCTATTGCGTCGACCTCAACGAGAAGTCGCGCCAGGGCAAGGTGGACCCGCTGATCGGCCGCCACGCCGAGGTGGAGCGCTCCATCCAGATCCTGTGTCGCCGCACCAAGAACAATCCGCTGCTGGTCGGCGACCCGGGCGTCGGCAAGACCGCCATCGCCGAAGGGCTGGCGCGCAAGATCGTCAACGGCGAGGTGCCGGAGGTCCTGAAGGACGCCACCATCTATTCGCTGGACATGGGCGCGCTGCTCGCCGGCACGCGCTATCGCGGCGACTTCGAGGAGCGGCTGAAGCAGGTCGTGAAGGAGCTGGAGAACCACGACAACGCCGTGCTCTTCATCGACGAGATTCACACGGTGATCGGCGCGGGCGCGACCTCCGGCGGGGCGATGGACGCCTCCAATCTGCTGAAGCCGGCGCTGGCGTCCGGCACGCTGCGGTGCATGGGCTCGACGACCTACAAGGAGTATCGCCAGCACTTCGAGAAGGACCGGGCCCTGGTCCGCCGCTTCCAGAAGATCGACGTCAACGAGCCGACGGTCGAGGACTCGGTGAAGATCCTGCGCGGCCTGAAGAGCTACTATGAGCAGCATCACAAGGTCCGCTACACGGACGCCGCCGTGCGCACGGCGGTCGAGCTGTCGGCGCGCTACATGACCGATCGCAAGCTGCCCGATAAGGCCATCGACGTGATCGATGAGGCGGGCGCCAGCCAGATGCTGCTGCCCGAGGCCAAGCGGAAGAAGACCATCGGCCAGAAGGAGGTCGAGGTCGTCATCTCCAAGATGGCGCGCATCCCGCCCAAGTCCGTGTCCAAGTCGGACACGGAGGCGCTCCGGGAGCTGGAAGCCGACCTGAAGCGGGCGGTCTTCGGCCAGGACCAGGCCATCGATCAGGTGGCGGCCGCCATGAAGCTGGCCCGCGCCGGACTGCGCGATCCGCAGAAGCCCATCGGCGCCTTCCTGTTCTCCGGCCCCACGGGCGTCGGCAAGACGGAGGTCGCCAAGCAGCTGGCCTCCACGCTCGGCATCGAGATGCTGCGCTTCGACATGTCGGAATACATGGAGCGGCACACGGTCTCGCGCCTGATCGGGGCGCCTCCGGGCTATGTCGGGTACGACCAGGGGGGGCTTCTGACCGACGCCGTCGACCAGCATCCGCACGCCGTGGTGCTGCTGGACGAGATCGAGAAGGCGCACCCCGACATCTACAACATCCTGCTCCAGGTGATGGATAACGGCATGCTGACCGACGCGGTCGGCAAGAAGGTCGATTTCCGGAACACCGTCCTGATCATGACCACCAACGCGGGGGCCGCCGACAACGCTCGGGCCGCCATCGGCTTTGGCCGGGGCAAGGTCGAGGGCGAGGACGAAAAGGCCATTCAGCGCCTGTTCGCGCCGGAGTTCAGGAACCGGCTCGACGCCATCGTCGCCTTCAAGGCTCTGGACGCCGAAACGATCAAGTCGGTGGTGACCAAGTTCATCCTGCAGCTGGAAGCCCAGCTGGCGGACCGCAACATCACCATCCAGCTGACGGACGAGGCGACCGATTGGCTGGCCAAGAACGGTTTCGACGAGCTCTACGGCGCCCGACCGCTGGCCCGTGTCATCCAGGAGCACATCAAGAAGCCGCTGGCTGACGACATCCTGTTCGGCCGCCTGACCCGCGGCGGGCACGTCAAGGTGGAGCTGAAGGACGGCAAGATCGCCTTCGACATCACCCCCGCCAGCGGAGCGGAGAAGACGCGCGAGGAGACGGAAGAGGCGGCGGGCTGAGCCCCGCCGCCCTTGGCGGTCACCAGTGACGGCTCCAGTGGTGGCGGCATGTCCCGCAGATATTGTCTTTCTGCGGCCGCGACACGAAGCCGCGACAGCTGCAGGAGTGGCAGCGGCCCCAGTCTAGGCGCTTTGGCGTCTCCTCTTCCGGTGCGTACTCAGGCGGATGCGTCGGCGCCGAGATCGGGGTGCTCACGGTAATCACGGGCGCCGCCTCAGCCTCGTTCCGATCGTTGCAGGACCGACACCACGTCGATGAGCGTTCGCGCCCGATCCGGTTGGATCCCGAGCCAGCCCGCGAGGTCCTCAATCACCTCGCGCTCGGTCTGACCGCTGTCCAGGAAGATCATCTTCACGGCGTGCGCGAACGCGGTCTCCCGGAGCGGGGGAGGCAGGGCCGCAGCCGCCTGTCGGCACATCTTCTCAGCGCCCTTGTCTTCCATCATGCGCGTTGCGCGAACGATCAACCGCTCGTTCTCCGCGCTCGAGTTGCGGAAGAAGATCGGGCTGGTGGCGCACAGGGTCTCAATCTGCAGAAGCTCGTCCTCGTCGACGCGTCCATCCGCCAGCATCGCCGCGACGATGGGGATCATGACGGCGGATTGAACATCCAGGGGGCCGTCGCCCGCGCCGAACAGGTCGGCGAACAGGCCGAGCCGGCGTGTCGTGGCGCCGGTCACCGAGCGGGCGACCCCCCCGGACGATTTCAGCATGGTCATTGGGAGCTCCTCGTCCAGATCGGGCGCTCGCCGCGCTCGCCTATGTTCAGCCCATGCCCGACGGCCACCTCGGCGCCGAGATCCTCCAGGTCGGATGTCCAGGCCTGCTTGTGTCGCGCGCCCTGGAGACCGCTCAAGGACGCCCGGCGCACGTAGTGGAGCCGAACCGCCACCTCGCTGAGATCCCGGTCCAGAAGTTCGTGCGCCTCCTCCGAGAGGGCGAACGTGCGGTCGTAGTCGGAGGCCGCGTCCGAGTGCTGGGCGAAGTCGGACAGGATCACCAGGCGGCGATCGGGAACGGAGGAGTCGAAGTCCGGACGATCCATGGCCACGGCGATCATCTCCCGGATGGGAGAGGCGCGCTGCGGCTCGCCTGAGGCGAGTTCCGCGCGCAACCGGTCGAGTCGAACACCCGCGACTTTTTGGAAGTCCTTCCGGATCTTGGCGTCGTTGCTGCTGATGTCCCCCGCCTTGGCTCGGTCGGGCATGCGGCAGATCACGATTTCGGAGGGCGTATCGGGGTCCGCTAGGATGCTGGCCACTGTCAGTCGGCCGCCGATGGGCAGGTTGAGATACTCCGTCCGGATCAGCGCCTCGGCATAGTCGAGCTCTCGCACCGGCAGCCGATCAGTGCCGTCGATCATCACCAGGGTGTGGGGAAGGGGCTTGTCGGGTCTGAGCGGACAGCCGGTGGTCTTGTCGATGTCCACAGGTTTCATGGTGACAGCCATGACGCCGAAGGCGATCACCACGGCGCTCGCCGCGACAGTAATGCCGATGGCGAGTCTCCGCTTCTTCGCCGCCTCCGCCTCGCGCTTGGACAACTCCCGAGGCCGCAGAGACTTAGGCGGCCGCCGCATGTGAGACCCCCTCGGTCGACTGGCCGATCTGCGCTTCGCGGTCGGCCCGCGCGCGGGCATCGTCAGCCGATTCCCGCTCCACCTGGACCAGAGCCTTGTCCAGGTTCCGAACAGCGGCGTTGACGTGGCGATGGATGGTGCGGGCGACGTCCTTTGCGTGCTTCAGGGTTTCCTCGCCTTCAGCCCGCAACCGACCGAGCTCGTCCATGGCGCGAGCGATCAGCGCCGCCTTGGCCTGCACCTCGCCACTCTGACGGACCCCGCCGAAGTTGCGCGTGCGGTAGTCGTCGGCCGTCGGATAGGAGTTGAAGTAGGCCGGCGCCCGGCCCTCGCCCTGAACCTGGCTGTTCACGTCGCGATAGAGCTTCAGGAAGCGATTGCCGGTGGAGACCCAGACATCCTCGCTGTCTCCCACTTCGGCGCATCTCTGCTTCGCCCGGTCGGTCAAGTCCTCGATCTCGTTGAGCCAGGTCTGAGCGCGTCGGGCGTCGTGCTCCGCCTGTCTTTCCAGGCTTTCAACCGCAGCCCTGGCTTCAGCGCGCATGTCGGCGAGGTGCGCTTCAAAGGCCGCTTCGGCCGTCTTGGACTTCTGGTCGTACCGCTTGTAGTCGGGGTATCGGTCGGCCAGATCCTCCCAGCCTTTTTTGGCGGCATAGAAGTGGATGAAGAGGCCGATGATCAGCAGCGCCCACGCCTGAATCGAGGCGAGACCGAAGATTCCGTTCGCCACGAGGTGATCCACGGCGGCCCGCGTGAGTTCGGCCATCTCGAACTGGAAGTCGTCGCGGCCCACGAGGATTTCCGCGCCCTCCCGGAAGTGCGCGACGCCAAGATTGAAGGCGATCCCAGCCATGCCGAGCAGCAGCGTCAGCGCCACTCCTATGGCCTTGTTGAAGGTCTCGACATGACGGACGTTTCGCCAGCCGTAGAGGCCGGAAGCGATGCCGAGCCCTACGTTGATCATGCTGATGATGAAGGCGAGGAAGGCTCCGCCGAGCAGACCATTCTCCATCACGGCCTGCAGCAGCGACCCGTTCAGCAAGCTCTCAAAGACGATCAGGCCGAAGATGATGGCGAGCGGAAGCTCCAGCGAGTCAGGATAGTGGGCCGGCTGGGTGAGCCGATTGCGCTGCTTGAAGGCCCTTAGTTCACGACCTCGACACTCCTTGTCGTAGCTGAGCCTGTCCAATTCGGCGCGTTGATCGGCGATGGCCGCTTCCAGCTTGATTTGGACTTCTTCCTCGATCCCGTCGGCGTGCATGGGGCGCACACGGTTGTCCTTCGCCGCGCTGACAGCCGCGCCGAGTTGCTGAGCCAGAAACTGGTTCAGCATCAGAATGCCTTCGAAGATTCGTTCGCACAGCTTCAGCTGTGTCTCGTCCAGGGTCTTGTCCGCCTTCTTGGGGAGCCCCTTCTCGCCCGCGTCGACGGCCCGCTTTTCGATCGCCAGTTCCTTGGACAGCCCCTGCTCGTTCACGAGGAAGTCGTCGGGGATCTGGGGCGCCCAAATGGTCTTCGACCAGGTGTGCGCGTCGGTCATCCCGCCGATGGGATCCGGACCACCATCTCTCGCCATGAACCAACCCTCCCGCAACCACTGTTGCGCGAAGATCGGTGAAATGCAACCGGAGAGCGAACGTCGCTACACGTCCAGGTCCGCCACGGCGAAGCGGGCGTTGTCCTGGATGAACTGGTAGCGGGCCTCGGCGCGCTTGCCCATGAGGCGTTCGACCAGGTCCTGCACGTCGGCCTCGGCGTCCGGCACGGAGATGCGGGCGAGCGTCCGCTTCTTCGGGTCCATGGTGGTCTCCTTCAGTTGGGAGGCCATCATCTCGCCAAGGCCCTTGAACCGGCCGATATCCACCTTCTTGCCCTTGAACACGGTGGCGAGCAGCTCGTCCCGGTGGGCGTCGTCCCGCGCATATTCGCTCAAGGGCCCGGCCGTGATCCGGTAGAGCGGCGGCAGGGCCATGAACAGCCGGCCCTGGCGGATCACCTCGGGCATGGTGCGATAGAAGAAGGTGATCAGGAGCGCCGCGATGTGGGCGCCGTCGACGTCGGCGTCGGTCATGATGACGATCCGCTCATAGCGGAGGTCGTCCAGGTTGAAGCGGGGCCCGGGCGTGACGCCCAGCGCCAGGGTCAGGTCCGACAACTCCTGGTTCTGGCGAAGCTTGTCGGCTGTCGCCGAGGCCACGTTCAGGATCTTGCCTCGCAGCGGCAGGATGGCCTGGGTGTCGCGGTTCCGCGCCTGTTTGGCAGAGCCGCCGGCCGAGTCGCCCTCGACGATGAACAGCTCGGTGCCGTCGGCCGCTTGTCGGGTGCAGTCCGCCAGCTTGCCGGGCAGGCGCAGCTTGCGGGTGGCGGCGGCGCGCTGGACCTCCTTGTCCTTGCGGCGGCGCAGCCGCTCCTCGGCCCGTTCGATGATGAAGCCGAGCAGGGTGTTGGCCTGTTTCGGGCTCTCGGTCAGCCAGTGGTCCAGCGGGTCGCGCAGCAGCTGCTCGACCAGCTTCTGGCCCTCGGGCGAGGACAGGCGGTCCTTGGTCTGGCCCTGGAACTCGGGATTGCGGATGAAGACGCTGATCAGGGCGCCGGCGTTGGCGATCACGTCCTCGGCGGTGATCAGGCCGGCGCGCTTCTCATTGGTCAGCTCTCCATAGGCCTTCAGCCCCTTGACCAGGGCCGCGCGAAAGCCCGCTTCGTGCGTCCCGCCATCGGGCGTCGAAACCGTGTTGCAGTACGACTGGACGAAGCCATCCGCCTCGCCGAAGCCGGACGGCGACCAGGTCACGGCCCATTCGACCGCGCCCCCCTCGCCCTTGCGCTCCACGCGGCCCGCGAAGGCGGGGGTGACGGTCTCAAGCTCGCCGATCCGGTCCGCCAGCGCGTCGGCGAGGCCGCCGGGGAAGTGCAGCACAGCCTCGGCGGGCGTCGCGTCGGTGATGCGCTCCGGCGCGCAGGTCCAGCGGATCTCCACGCCCCGGAAGAGGTAGGCCTTGGACCGCGCCATGCGGAACAGGCGAGCCGGCTTGAAGGCCGCGCCGACGCCGAAGATCTCCTCGTCCGGCTTGAAGCGGATCAGGGTGCCGCGCTTGCGGCTCGGCCCCACCTGCTGGATCGGCCCTTGGGAATGACCGCGCGAAAACGCCTGACGCCATTCGTAGCCATCGCGCCAGACGGTGACCTCCAGCCGTTCCGACAGGGCGTTGACCACCGACACGCCCACGCCGTGCAGGCCGCCGGAGGTCTCGTACGCTTTCCCCGAGAACTTGCCGCCGGAGTGGAGCACGGTCATCACCACCTCCAGCGCCGACTTGCCGGGGTGCTTCGGGTGCGGGTCAACCGGGATCCCCCGACCGTCGTCGCGCACGGTCAACCAGCCGTCGGCGTCCAGGTCCACGGTGATCAGCTTGGCGTGCTTGGCCACCGCCTCGTCCATGGCGTTGTCCAGCACCTCGGCGAAGAGGTGATGCAGCGCCCGCTCGTCCGTGCCGCCGATGTACATGCCGGGGCGCTTGCGGACGGGCTCCAGTCCCTCCAGCACCTCGATGGAAGCCGCGGAATAGCCGCTGGCGACAGCCTCCGGCGCGGCGGCCGCGCTGGACAGAGCCTGCGCCTTCACCGGCTGGGGCGCCGGCGGCGGGGGAGGGGGCGCGGCGACCACCGCCGGAGCCGGCTTGGGCTCAGGCGCGGAAACCTCCGGCAGGTCGAACAGGGATGGCGCTTCGGCGGGTTTGCCCATGGCGGTAGTGTGGTGCGATTCGGGGAGCGTTCCCGTAGGGGCGCGCTGGGGCGGAGGCAAGGCGGCCCCTGTAAGCTGTGGATGCGACCGGCTCGGTCATCAGCCCGCGCGTCAGGATGGCCAGCACCAGCACCCAGGGCAGATTGGCGTGGGTCAGCAGCACGCTCTCGGAAAAGCTGAGCGTCAGGAAGACGGCCAGGTAGGCGATGGAGAACCAACCCTCGCGCGCGCCCAGCCCCCGCACCCGCGCCAGCGCAGCCGCGAAGGCGAGCGCCACCACGCTCGCAACGAAACCCATGCCCGGCCAGCCGATCTGGACCAGCAGGTCCAACCAGCCGTGGTGGGCCGACGGCACGATCCAGCCCGTTTCAGCCCGGATCATGTCGGCGGGAACGGAGTCCTTGCCCCAGAAGGCGGCGTAGCCGTAGCCGGTCATCGGTCGCTCGGAGAGGCGGCGCATCACCGCCTCCCAGATGTCGGTGCGGCCGGTCAGCGAAGGATCCTTGCCGAGCGCACGCAGGACTTCGGCGCTGTCGGTCAGCCACAGCTCGGCCAGAACGCCGGCCCCGACCACGGCCATCCAGATCGCCACCACCGCGAAGGCCGGTCCGCCCTTCCTCATGGCGCAGAACCCGCCGACGAGCCCCAGCCCGATGAGCAGGCACAGCAGGGAGGTCTTGGACTGGGTGGCCAGCACCAGCACCACGCTGAACAGCAGGGTCAGGCCCGGCAGGAGGCGGCGGCGGTCAGGCGAGGCCAGGCAGGCGGCGGCGGCGATCGCGCTGGCCACCATGATCATCCCCATCTGGTTCTTCTCGTACCAGAGCCCCCGCCACAGCCCGGCGTTGTCCGCCTGGTGCACGCCGATGGTCGGGTTGAGGAAGACCATCAAGAGGCTCCCGACCGCCAGCACCAGCCCCGTGTGCATCAACAGGCGCGGCAGGTGCGGACTCCGGAACGCCGCGCCCAGATAGACGGCGAAGCCCGAGGCGATGGCGAGCGCGAGGGTCCGCCGCTGGGTCACCTCCGGGTCGATCGACCAGTATTTCGAAGCGAACGCCAGCAGCACCGTCAACCCCACCAGCAACCACGCCGGCCAGGCCCGCACCAGCTGCGGCGCCCGGAATGCGATCAGCCCCGCCACCACCGCATAGACCGGCAGCCAGACGAGCCGCAGGATCGGCGTCTCCTCCTGCGTCGGCGCGAACACCGGCCCGACCAGGGCCTGGCTGATCATGAACATCACGAACCCCGCCGCCAGCCGCTCCCACAGCGGCGGCTCGTAGGTCGGGGGATCAGGCTCTGTGGTGAGCGGGCGCACGGCTGAAAACTGCCCGGCCGGCGGTTAAGGAATGGGCAACGATGTCAGTTGGCGGAGCGCTGGCCATTGCGGTTTAGCGTGGCCTACGCTCACCTTTGGGGGGACAGACGACATGCTGAAGCAGATCTTCAAACCGGGAACCTTCCTCGACCGCGACGTCGAGGCATGGCAGCTGGAGACCTGGGCCGAGCTGATGGACCGTTTGGGGGGGCGAAGCGCCTTGGCGGAGACCCCACTGGTTCTGCCGACCCGCGACTTCTTCCCGCCCACCGAAGCGAGCGGCCACGCTCGGGCCGAGCATGTGTTCGCCATCGTCAGGTCGCTCATGGGCATGGACGACAACTGGCCTTGCCGCCTCGAGGCGCAGCCGATCCGCCGAGGGCCGCAGAAGGTCTCGGACTTTGTCGTCGTGCTTGGTGGCGAGGACCCGAACGGGACCTTTCGCGTCGAGCCGTCAGGCGAGGTGGTGATCAGCTATGCGCCTGACCTTGTCGACCATCCCGTGCAGATGGTCTCAACCTTTGCGCACGAATTGGCGCACTACCTCCTCGCGATGCAGGAGCCGTTCGGCGAGGAGGAGACGCACGAGCTCGCCACTGACCTGACCGTCATCTACGCCGGCTTCGGGGTGTTTGGCGCCAACGCAGCCTTCGCCTTCGAGCAGCATGGCGACGCCTTCAGCCAAGGGTGGACAAGCCAACGCAGCGGCTACCTGTCGCCGCGAAGCTGGGTGTTCGGCCTTGCGGTGTTCGAGACCTTGAGGGGCACGCGGGGCGAGGCTCAGGCTCACCTCAAGTACGACCTGCGAGCGCCTTATCGCGAGGCGCTGAAGTATCTGGTCAAGCGCCCCGAGGTGCTCAGCGCACTGCCCTGATCAGCCGGCAAAACGGTCCTGTGCGCCATGATAGATGCGCGAGATCCAAATTTCACCCGGGCGAACCTGATATCGCAGGATGTAGCCGTGCTTGCCGAAGGGGACATGATCTTCGCGCATTCGTCTGCTGAAAGGCTTACCGACGCGGGGATACTCGGTCAGCTGATCGAGGGCTTGAAATGGCCGCTTGCGCGCGTTCAGCTGCACCGGGCGAACGCTCCGCCAGCCAGTCCAGCTGCCGCTTGAGGTCCGCCTGCGCCTGCTTGGAGAGCCTTAAATTCAAGCAGCGGCGCTTTTGAGCCGTTCCTGCAGATAGGCTTCGAGTTCAGGTCTGACTTCCGACCAGTCCCGCGCCCCCTCTTCGGCCAGATCATCCTCAGGACCAGGAGCCGCTAGCTGGTCCCCGATGATTTCTGCCGCCAAATGCTCAGGCGTCACCCCCATCATCTCAGCCCTCTCCGCCAGCTTGCGCAGCAGATACTCGTCGAGCTTCAGGGTGAACGGCTGGTCTTTCATAATAAGAAGGTATCACAACCGAAGGCGAAACTCACGCCCGCTCCAGGAAGGTGTCAATGACCTTCTTCTCGCCGGCCTTCTCGAAGACCACCAGCAGCTTGTTGCCCTCGATCACGCGCACGTGGCCATAGCCGAACTTCTGGTGGAAGACGCGCTCGCCCTTCTTCCAGCCTGAGCCGGCCGACGGGTCGGCGGTGGCGATCAGGCGGCCTTCGCCTTCGATGACGGTGTTCCGCGCGTAGGCGGGCCTGGGAGTCTGGGCGGCGGTGAAACTCTGCGCGCGCTTCCAGCCGGGCGAGGAATAGCCGGCGCCGAAGGCGGGGCTCTCGTCCCAGCGGCTCTTTGCGTCCCGCAGGCCCGGCTGGGCGCCGTAGTAGCCCGTCTCGGACTGAGCCTCGACATGGTCGAGTGGCAGTTCGTCCACGAACCGGCTGGGCAGCTGGCTGGTCCAGCGCCCATAGACCTGCCGGTTGGCGGCGAAGGAGATGCGCGCCTCCTCCCGGGCCCGCGTCACGCCGACGTAGGCCAGGCGGCGCTCCTCCTCCAGGCCCTTCTCGCCCTTCTCGTCGATGGAACGCTGGGAGGGGAAGACGCCCTCTTCCCAGCCGGGCAGGAAGACCAGCGGGAACTCCAGCCCCTTGGCGCCGTGCAGCGTCATGATCTGCACCGAATCCTGGCTCTCGCCCCGGTCCAGGTCCAGCACCAGCGACACATGCTCCAGATAGGCGCCCAGCGTGTCGAAGCCCTGCATCGACTGGGTCAGCTCCTTCAGGTTGTCGAGCCGCGTCTGGCCGGTCGCGCGGTCGGCGCGCTGCATGTCGACATAGCCGCTCTCCTCCAGCACCGTCTCGGTCAGCTCCCAGTGCCGCACCTGACCGGCCAGCGCGCGCCAGCGGTCCAGATCCCGCACGAAGTTCGACAGCGCCGTCCGCGTCCGGGCCTGCAACTCGTCCGATCGGATCAGCTCGCGCACCGCCGTCATGGCCGACACGCCGGCGCCGCGCGCGATCTGCAGCACCTTCTGCACCGAGGTGTCGCCCACGCCGCGCTTGGGCGTGTTCACGATGCGCTCAAAAGCCAGGTCGTCGTCCTCCGACTGGATCAGCCGGAGGTAGGCGTGGGCGTCGCGGATCTCCGCCCGCTCGAAGAAGCGCGGGCCGCCGATCACCGTGTAGGGGATGGCCAGCATCAGGAACCGTTCCTCGAACGCCCGCATCTGGAAGGAAGCGCGGACCAGCACCGCCATCTCCTTGTAGGCGCGGCCCTGTCGGCGGGCGGTCTCGATCTCGTCGGCGATCAGCCGGGCCTCGGCCTCGCCGTCCCAGACGCCGCGCACCCGGACCTTCTCGCCCCCCTGAGCCTCGGTCCACAGCGTCTTGCCGAGCCGCCCCTTGTTGGCGCTGATCAGGCCTGACGCCGCTCCCAGGATGTGGCTGGTCGAGCGATAGTTGCGCTCCAGGCGGATCACCTTGGCGCCGGGGAAGTCCCGCTCGAACCGCAGGATGTTGTCCACCTCCGCGCCCCGCCAGCCATAGATGGACTGGTCGTCGTCCCCGACGCAGCAGACGTTGCCGGTCGAGGATGTCAGCAGCCTCAGCCACAGATACTGGGCGACGTTGGTGTCCTGATATTCGTCCACCAGGATGTAGCGGAAGCGCCGCCGATACTCCTCCGCCAGGTCCGCGTGCCGGCTGAGGATGGTCAGGTTGTGGAGCAGCAGGTCGCCGAAATCGCAGGCGTTCAGCGTCACCAGCCGCGCCTGATAGGCGGCGTACAGCGCCTGACCCTTGCCGTTGGCGAAGTCCTCGCCCGGCGGCAGCTTGTCCGGGGTCCAGCCGCGGTTCTTCCAGTGATCGATCAGGCCCGCCAGCGAGCGGGGCGTCCAGCGCTTGGTGTCGATGTTGGCGGCTTCGAGCAGCTGTTTCAGCAGCCGCTCCTGATCGTCCGTGTCCAGGATGGTGAAGCTGGACTTCAACCCGACCAGCTCGGCATGGCGGCGCAGGATCTGGGCGGCGATGGAGTGGAAGGTGCCCAGCCAGCGCAGGCCCTCGGCCGAGGGACCGATCAGGTGGGTGATCCGCTCGCGCATCTCCCGCGCGGCCTTGTTGGTGAAGGTGACCGCCAGCAGCTCCCAGGGTCGCGCCCGGCCAGTCGCCAGGATATGAGCCAGACGCGTGGTCAGCACTCTCGTCTTGCCGGTGCCGGCGCCGGCCAGCACCAGAACGGGGCCCTCCGTCGTCTCCACCGCCAGCCGCTGCTCGGGGTTGAGCCCGGCCATGTAGTCGGCGGCGTCGCCGTGCCGCGGCGCCAAGCCTTCGGGCGCTCGCGCGCGAGCCAGATCGGATATGCGGGGGGCGGGGAGATCGGACATGGGAATCGACGGAACATAAGGAGACCGCCGGCTCTTGTCAGCCGCGCAGCGGCCGCACCCGGGTGGTGAACGGCGGAACCTTGACCGTCCGCCCCTCGTTTCTTCGCCCGACAGGGACGAGGAGAACCGAGATGTCTGACCCCAACGTCGAGCGCGAGACCGTGGTCCACAACACCACGGTGAACACCTCCGGCGAGCGCCGCTCCGGGGGCGGGTTCACCGCCTTCGCCATCGTCGGCCTGCTGATCGTCCTGGCCGTCATCGCCTGGTTCGTGATCCAGAATGGCGCGGTGGAGCGGCCCGACACCAACGTCGACGTGAAGGTCGAGGCGCCCGAGCTGCCGGACATCAATCTGCCGGAGCCGAAGGCGCCCAGTCTGCCAGGCTAACGCAGCTGGTAGCGGACGGTGGTCACGACCCGGACCTTCTGGTCCGGGCTCTGACTGGAATCGCCGACGCCGTCGCGATCCAGGATTTCGAACGAGCCCTGCGTCGCCTCCTTGATGGGGCCGAGCTGGGTGCGCGCGTCGTTGGCGAACTGTTCGGCGCCTGAGCGCGCGGCGCGCGTGGCCTCGGCGATCATGGCCGGGCGAACTTCGTTCAGCTTGGTGAAGACGAAGGTGGGGCCGGAGAAGTCCTGCAACACGACGCCCTGGCGCACCAACTCGTTCAGGGCGCGCGTGGTCGCCTGGACCCGGTCCACATCGCCGGTGCGCACCACCACGGTCTGGGCCAGGATGAACCGCGGCCCCTGCTGATTGCCGCCGTATTCGCGCGACTGCGTGTCCGCCACCTCCAGCCGGCCGAGCGACACGGCGGTTTCGGGATAGCCCTGCTGCGCGAGGAAGCGTCGGGTGGTCTGGAGGTCGGCATCGATCTTGGCCTGCACCTCCGACAGCACCTCGCCGGAGGCCGTGAAGCGGATCGGCAGGACGGCCAGGTCGGCCTTGACGTTGCGTTCGGCCAAGCCGCGAACGGTGACGGTGCGGTCGCCGACATTGGCGTTCACCACGCCCTGGCCGATGAAGAAGCCGCCGCCGATCACGCCGAGCGCCACGGTTCCGCCCGCGATCAGCGCCGGCAGCCAGTCTCTGTCACTCATGGGACCCTCCGACCGCATGAGGAAGCGCTCAAGCCCGGCCGCTGTCAATCGGCGGCGAAGCTTCGGTCGCCCTGGCTCCAGGCCAGCGCCAGCAGGCGGCAGGCGGAGGCGAGCGGCGTGCGGCCGCGGCTCTCGTCGATCCGCTTCATCAGACTGGCGAAGGGCAGGTTCAGCTCGGCCGCGACCGCGTCGAGCACGGTCCAGAACTCGGGCTCCAAGGCCACCGAGGTGGCGTGGCCGGACAGCTTGACCGAGCGCTTCCTGAGCAAGTCAGCCCTTCGCGGCGCGGATAGCCTGGGCCACCTCGGCGGGCTCGATGGAGGCGGTGGTCCTGCCGTTGATGAAGAAGGTGGGCGTGCCCTGCAGCTGGAGCACGCGGCCGCTGGTGTCCACGTCGGCGAGATGGCGCGCCGTATCCGACGAGCCCATGTCCGCCTTGGCGCGCGCCAGATCCACGCCGTTGGCGATCAGCACCGCGTCCACCCGCTCGGGATTCAGCGCGCGCTCGGCCATCAGCGCCTGATAGACGGGCAGATACTTGCCCTGGCGGTGGGCCGCGACGGCGGCGCGGGCGGCGTAGGCGCTGGCCGCCTCATTGCCCCGGTCCAGGATCGGCCAGTCCCGGAAGACGAAGCGCACGTCCGGATTGGCCTGCATCAGGCGGATGAAGTCCGGCGTCACCGCCTTGCAGCCCGGGCAGCGGAAATCGAAATACTCGATCACCGTCACCTTGGCGTCCGCCGGGCCGAAGGCGACGTCGCTGGCGGCGATCCGCAGCAGGGCGGGATTGGCGGCGGCGGCGGCGTTGACCCGCTCCACATGGCCTTGAGCCTCCGCCTGTTCGCGAGCGGCCACCATCTCGTCCAGCACCTGCGGGTTCTTGAGCAGGTAGGCGCGCACCTTGCCGCCGAAATCGCCCTGACCCTGAGCGTAAGGCAGGGCGGCGAGCACCAGCGCCACGCTGGCCGCGCCAAGCGCCGCCGGCGCGACCCAGCGGCCGAACAGCGGGCTCGGGCGGGACGAGTTCGGCGTCTCGGGCGCGTCGGTCATGCGTTCTCCGGCGATGGGTTCGGGTCAGGAGGCGGGAGCGACCACGCCGGGCCGCCGGCGGCTGTTCTGGCGGTCCAGATCCTCGATGTCGTCCATGGTGGCGCCCGACGCCAGCACGATGTCCATGGCGCGCCGCCACTCGGGCGTGCCCCGCTGGAGCATGTCGCGGGCGCGCAGCGCGAACTGGGTCGCCTGGGGCTGGGAGCCGGCGGCGAAATAGTATTCGGCCGAAGCCAGGCGCGCCTCGCCCTCCTTGCCCTGGCTGGAATAGGCCTGTCCGAGCAGGCGCCAGGCCAGAAGGTTGTCCGACTCGGCGGCCGTGGCGCGCTTCAGATGGTCCACCGCAGCGTCCAGCTTGGCGGCGTCCTGGCTTTCGATCAGCGCATGGGCCAGGTTGACGCGAAGCAGGGGCGCGTCGGGCTTCAGGTCCACCGACTTCTGGTGGGCGCCGATAGCCTCCGCCGGGCGGCCTTCCTCGAACAGGATCTGCCCCTTCAGCTCCCACAGATACGGGTTCTCCGGCTGCTCGGCCAGCAGGGCGTCGACGGCCGTCAGCGCCTTGTCCGTCTCGCCGGCGCGATAGAAGGCGATGGCGCGGGCGTAGCGGGCGGGAAAGCCGGCGTCCGTGGCCGAATAGGTGCGCAGCGTCGTCTGCGGCGCGTCCATGAAGGCCCGGATCTTGGCGACGATCAGGGCGTGGTCGGCCATCTGTTCCGGCGTGTCGGCCTTGTCGAAGTTGGGCTGTGCGGCCACGAACCGCCGGAGCGTCTCGATCCGCTGGGAGCTCAGCGGGTGGCTGCGGAACCACGGATACCGCCGCGCTTCCGAGAAGACCTCCTGGGACCGGAAGTTCTCGAAGAAGGAGACCAGGCCCCGCCCCGACAGGCCGGCCGCCTCCATCCCCCTGGCGCCCGTCAGGTCGGCCTCGCCCTCCTGGCTCTGGATGTAGCGAAGCGAGGACAGGGCTCCGAAATACTGACTGTTGCCGAGCAGAATGGCGGCGGCGTCGGGAGCGCCCGCCGCCATGGCCAGGGCGCCGAGCGCCATGGTCATCAGCATGGGCTGACGACCGGCCTGATCCGCTCCGTCGCGCAGGGTGTGCCGATTGCGGATGTGGCCGGCCTCGTGCGCGATCACGCCCAGCAGCTCGTTGGGCGTCTCGGTCCGCAGGATCAGGCCCGTGTTCACGCCCATGATCCGCCCGCGCGTGGCGAAGGCGTTCAGCTCGTTGTCGTTGACGAGCAACACCTCCACCTCAGAGGGCTCCAGCCCCATGGCGGTGAACACGGGGTCCGACCAGCCCCGGATGATGCCTTCGATCTCGGTGTCCCGGATCAAGCTCTGCGCCGAGGCGGGCGAGGCGAGGGCGAGGGCGGCGACAGCCGAGGCGGCGGTCGCCGAAACCCTGGCGGCGGCGCGGGAGAACCAGCGCATGGCGTGCTCCAATCCGACAGACGCCCCCGCCTGCCCCTTCAATCTAGTCGCCTTGCGTCAGCGGCGCCACCATCCCCGCTTCGGTTGAGGCGGAGGCGCCGTGATCTGCGCGGGATCGTTGGCGATGAGGGTGGAGATGTCCACCGGCTCCGCCTCGGTCGCGGGCTCCGGATGCGGCGGGGTGGCGGTGGGCTCCGGCGCCACGGTCACCTCGGCGTGGCCGGGCTCGAAGTGCACGGCCGCGGGCTCCGGCGTCGGCTCGAAGTGAGCCGGCACGATCACGACCTGCTCCAGCGGTTCCGCCTCAAGTTCGTCGGCGCTGTCGGCGCTCACGCCATCTTCGGTCGCGGCGACCGGCTCCGCAGGCGCCTCGGCAGCGACCTTGCGGCGGACGCGGCGGCGCTTCGGCTCTTCCGGCTGGGCGACCGGAGCGGCGTCTTCGACCGTCGCTTCGGCTCCCGTCTCGGGCTCCGAAGCCTGGTCCTCGGCGGTCAGGACCTCGACCTGATCGGCCTCGCCGCGTCGCCCGCCGCGCCGACGGCGACGACGGCGGCGGCCGCCCTCGCGCTCACCGGCTTCCAGCGGCTCCCGCGCTTCGTCGAAGGCGCCGTCTGACGGGGCGGCGGGCTGCGCCCGCTCCTCGAGCGCGGCGTAGGGGTTCAACGGATCGAACCAGAGGTAGGGATCCTCCAGCGACGGCGTGCGAGCGCGCACCCAGACATAGGCGTCGCGGTCGCCTTCCTCACGCATGCGTCGCCCGCCGCGCCGGCCGCGTCGACGGCGGCGGCTCTCGGCGTCCTCGTCGTCGACAGGGGCCGGCGGGGCTTCCGTGGCTTCGTCATCGCGACGTCCGCCGCGACGACGGCGGCGACGGCGACGGCCGTCCCCCAACTCCTGACGGTCGCGACCTTCGCCGCCTTCGGCGTCCCCGCCGTCCGCTTCGAGGTCGTCGTCGTCCTCGTCGTCGTCCTCGTCCGCGTCGCCGGCGACCAGGGCCTCGTCCTCGTCATCCTCCGCCTCGTCGGCGAAGGCGCTGTCGTCGAAGCCGTCGTTCACCAGGGCGTCGAGGTCGAAGTCATCCTCGGGCGCGGTCCATTCCTCGTCGGTCTCGGTGCGCTCCAGGGCGTAATCGGCGCGTCCCAGGCTGTCGTCGATCATGACGACGACCTCCAGGCCCCGGCGCTGGAGCAGGCGCTGCAGATAGTCGCGCTTGTGGTTGAGGATGTAGAGGGCGACCGTCGTGGGCGCCTTCAGGTTCAGGGCCCCGGCCCCGTTCTTGCCGGCCTCCATGTCCACCGCGCGGAGCGCGAGCAGGGCGGCGCTCTCCGCCGAGCGGATGCGGCCGGCTCCGGCGCAGTGCGGGCACGCCTCGGTGGCCCCTTCGATCACGCCGAGGCGACGGCGCTGGCGGCTGATCTCCATCAGGCCGAAGGGCGAGATGCGGCCCATCTGGATGCGGGCCCGGTCCTTGGAGAGCGCGTCCTTCAGCACCTTTTCGACGGACCGGTTGTTCTTCGACTCCTCCATGTCGATGAAGTCGATCACCACCAGGCCGGCGAGGTCGCGCAGGCGCAGCTGGCGGGCGGCCTCCACCGCCGCCTCCATGTTCGTCTTGTAGGCGGTCTGCTCGACGTTGCGCTCCTTGGTGGCGCGGCCTGAGTTCACGTCGATGGCGACCAGCGCCTCGGTCTGGTTGATCACCAGATAGCCGCCGGACTTCAGGGGCACGACCGGCTGGTGGATCTGATGCAGCAGCTCCTCGATGCCGTTGGCGGCGAACAGGGGCTTGGAGCCGCGATAAAGGTGCACCTTCCTGGCCTGCGAGGGCATCAGCACGCGCATGAAGTCGCGCGCCTCCTTGAAGCCCTCGACGCCTTCGACCTGGATGCCGTCGAAGTCCTTGTCGAACATGTCCCGCACGGCGCGGCGGACCAGGTTCTCCTCCTCGTAGATCAGGGAGGGGGCCATGGAGTTCAGCGTGGTCTCGCGGATCGTCTCCCACAGGCGCAGGAGGTATTCGTAGTCGCGCTTGATTTCGGCCTTGGTGCGCTTGGCGCCGGCGGTGCGGACGATCAGGCCCATGCCGCGCGGCACGTCCAGCGATTGGGCGATGGTCTTCAGCCGCTTGCGGTCGGTGGCGGAGGTGATCTTGCGCGAGATGCCGCCGCCCTTGCCGGTGTTGGGCATGAGCACGCAGTAGCGACCGGCCAGGGACAGCCAGGTGGTCAGGGCCGCGCCCTTGGCGCCCCGCTCGTCCTTCACGACCTGAACCAGCAGGATCTGCCGGCGCTTGATGACGTCCTGGATCTTGTAGCGCCGCATCAGGCGCCGCTTCAGCCGCTCCTCGTCGGCCAGACGGCCTTCCGCGTCGCCCTCGTCGTCGACGCTTTCGCGGCCCAGGTCGTCCTCGTCCTCCTCGTCCGAATCCGGCTCGGCCATGATGGCTTCACGGTCGGCATGGGGGATTTGGTAGTAGTCCGGGTGGATCTCGTTGAAGGCCAGGAAGCCGTGGCGGTTTCCGCCGTACTCGACGAAGGCCGCCTGGAGGCTGGGCTCTACGCGGGTGACCTTGGCGAGATAGATGTTGCCGCGCAGCTGGCGCCGCGCCTTGGACTCAAAATCGAATTCCTCGACCTGGCGGCCCTCGACGATCGCGACGCGCACTTCTTCCGCGTGCGCCGCGTCGATCAACATGGTCTTTGACATGGAAAGTCTCTCTCGGGCGCGCTCGGCCTCGGGCGTCTTGGACGCGGGCGGCTCGCCGAATGGGGGCAGGGAGGGCGGCGCTCAGCGTCCCGACGCCGGCCGAAACGGCCTGGGCGAGGGTGATCCGGTCAGACCGGGGGGAGACGCGAGGCGCTAGGCCCATGGTTCAGTTCGTCCTGAGGCGTCGCCGACTGTGCGCGGTCCGCCTGATCCGCTCGTCGATCCGTCGGCGGAGCCGGAGCGGATCTTCGGAAACGGTGAAGCATCGTCGCCGCGAGGAGGGCGCGTCCGGACCCTCTAGCGGGGGACGCGATCGGTTCGCGAGCGGACGAAGCATAGTGACGCCGGGCGGGAAAGGAAAGGCCGGCGAAATTCCCGCCGCCTTAACTCCGCGCTCACCGCGCCCGGCTAGGCTGGCGCCCAACCAATAAGGTGGGTGCGCCGTCAGAATGAACGGTCCGTTGCGTTTCAACCTGGCCGAATGGGGTCGCCGCCAATGGGCGATGACCGCCCTGGCGCTCGTCGCCTTCCTGCTCGTGGCGCTGGCGGGCACGCGAGGCCTGGCCTCGGGCGCTCAGGGCGAGGTCCTGCGCATCCGCTTCGGCGGGGACGGGGAGCGCACCCGCGTCGTCATCGACCTGAACCGCGAGGCCGCCGGGGCGGTGATCGAGCCTGGCGACAGCGGCCGTGTCGTCCTGAGCCTTCGCGGCGTGGGCGCCGGCCGCGGCCTGACCGGCCAGGGTCTCGGCCTTGTCAGGGACTGGCGCGTCACGGGCGGATTCGGCGCTCGCGTCGAGCTGGCGCTGGCGACCGGCGCCGTGATCGAGCGTCGCTTCCTGCTGCCGCCCGGCGACGGCGTTCGCCACTTCCGCTACGTGGTCGATCTGAAGTCCACCGGCCAGGCCGCGACGCCCCAGCCGCGCGCCCCCCGACGCAACCAGCCCCCGGCCGAGCGCCCCCTGATCGTGATCGACGCCGGCCACGGCGGCCATGATCCCGGCGCGTCCGGCGCCCGCGCGCGGGAGGCCCAGGTGACCTTGGCCGCGGCTCGGGCCCTGAAGGCCGAACTGGAGCGGACCGGCCGCTATCGGGTGCGCCTGACCCGCGACGCCGACAGCTATATCGCCCTGAACCGCCGGGTGCAGATCGCGCGGGCGGCCGAGGCCGACCTGTTCATCTCGCTTCACGCCGACGCCCATGCCGATCCGGTCACGCGCGGCGCCTCGGTCTACACCCTGTCGGAACAGGGCGCCGGCCGCGCCCGCCGCGCCCTGATGGGTCAGGAGAACTGGCGCCGTGAGCTGAACCTGCCGGGCCGCGACGCCTCGGTGGATCGCATCCTGCTGGACATGACCCAGCGCGCGACCCAGAACGCCTCCGCGCGGCTGGCCCGGACCCTGCTGACAGAGATCGAGGGAGCCGAGCACCCCTTGCTCCGCCGCAGCCACAGAGACGCCGGTTTCGCCGTCCTGCTCGCTCCCGACGTGCCCGCCGTGCTGCTGGAGATGGGCTACATCACCAACGCCGAGGACGAGCGCCTCCTCACCGACGAGCGCGGGCGCCGGCGGCTGATGCGGGCGGTGGCGAAGGGGATCGAGGGCTTCTTCGCCGATCGCGCGCCCTCAGGCGGGCTACAGATGGCGGGCGCGCCGGGTCCCACGGGCGGCTCCCGCTAGAGACCCTCGTCGCCTACAGGAAGGAATAGGGGTCGATGTCGACCGTCAGCCGCACGCTGGCGGGGACCTTCACCCTGGCCAGCCAGGCGCGCACGAAGCCTTGCAGATCGACGCCCCGATCCGCCCGCACCAGCAGCCGCTTGCGACGACGGCCGCGCACCAGGGCCAGGGGCGCGTCGGCCGGGCCATAGACCTCCAGCCGCTCGGCGTTGGGAATGGCGCCTGCGAGAGCCTGAGCGGTCTGCTCCACGGCCTGACCATTCTCACCCGACAGGATCAGCGCCGCGAGCCGGCCGTGTGGGGGCAGCGATGCGGCCTCGCGCTCGGCCAGCTCCGCCTCGACGAAGGCGTCGCGATCTCCGGCCGCAAGGGCCTGGAGCACCGGATGTTCGGGCGTCCAGGTCTGGAGGATGGCCTCGCCCGGGCGGTCCGCGCGCCCCGCGCGGCCCGTCGCCTGGGTCAGAAGCTGGAAGGTGCGCTCCGCCGCGCGGAGGTCGCCGCCGCGCAGGCCCAGGTCCGCGTCAACCACCCCCACCAGGGTCAGCTTCGGGAAGTTGTGCCCCTTGGCCGCCGCCTGGGTGGCGACCAGGATATCGATCTCGCCCGCCGCCATGCGGTCGATCAGGGTGCGGGCGGCCCTGGCGTCGGGAATGGTGTCCGAACTGAAGACGGCGGTCACAGCGTCGGGAAAGAGCTGGCGCACCTCCTCCTCCACCCGCTCCACGCCCGGTCCGACAGAAACGAGCGTGTCCTCCGCCCCGCAGGCGGGGCAAAGCCTGGGCCGGGGCATGGAGAAGCCGGTCAGATGGCAGATCAGACGGCCGGTGTAGCGGTGCTCCACCAGCCAGCTGTCCGTGTCCGGTGCCGTCAGCCTGTGTCCGCAGGCGCGGCACAGGACCACCGGCGCATAGCCCCGCCGGTTCAGAAACAGCAGGCTCTGCTCCCGCCGCTCCAGACGCTCGGCGACAGCGGCGCGCAGGGGGACGGACAACCAGGTTTCCCGGTCCGGCGGCCATTCCCGCAGGTCCAGCAGGCGCACCTTGGGCAGGACGGCGGGCCCGTGCCGTTCCCTCAGCTTCAGCCAGCGGTACCGCCCCTGACGCGCGTTCCACAGCGTTTCGAGCGAAGGCGTCGCCGAGGCGAGCACCACGGCCGCCTCCTCGATCCGGGCGCGCGCCACCGCCAGGTCGCGGCCGTGGTAGACCAGGCCGTCCTCCTGCTTGAACGAGCCGTCATGCTCCTCGTCCACGATGAGCAGCTTGAGGTTCCGGAACGGCAGGAACAGCGCCGAACGCGCCCCGACCACGATGGAGCAGCGGCCGGCGACCACAGCCTCCCAGACCTGACGCCGACGCGGGGGCGAGACGCCGGAGTGCCACTCGGCCGGGGCCGCCCCGAACCGGGCTGCGATCCGCTCGATCAGCGCCTGAGTCAGCGCGATCTCCGGCAACAGGATCAAAATCTGGGCGTCGGGCCGGACCCGGAGCAGCCGGGCGGCCGCCTCCAGATAGGCTTCCGTCTTGCCCGAGCCGGTGATCCCGTCCAGCAGGAAGGGCTGGAAGCCGCCGTCCGCCGCAGCCGCGCCCATCACCTCGGCCGCAGCCGCCTGGTCCGCGTTCAAGAGGGCAGGCCGGTGGTCGGGGTCGGGTCGGTCGAAGGCGGCGACCGCCTCCACCTCCACGAGCTCCAGGACGCCCTCGTCGACCAGGCCCTTGACCACGCCCGCCGATACGCCCGCTCTGCGCGCCAGCTCGGCCGGAGGAAGAAGCTTGTCGCCCAGCGTTTCGAGCACCGCCGCCCGGGCGGGCGTGATCCGATGCGGCGCGCGGCCCGGCGCCCGCCGCAGCCGCCGCTCGGGCCGGGGCCTGGGCGCGCGCAGGCCCTTCAGCGCCGTGGCCGCCATCTCGCCCGGCGGAGACAGGGTCCAACGCGCGGCCCACTCGACGAAGTCCAGGGTGCCCTCCGGCAGGGGCGGGTCCTCCAGCCGCTCCGCCACCGCCTTCAGCCGGCGATTGGAGCCGTTGGTCTCGCGCACCTCCGCCACGACGCCGCGTACCAGCCGAGGCCCCAGCGGCACCGCCGCATGGTCGCCCCGCGCGAGCTCCAGCCCTTCTGGAACCTCGTAATCGAAGGCTTCCGGCACCGGCAGGGGCAGGAGGACGGAGGCGACCCTCATGCCTTTCCCCTCGCCCTGGGACGGGGTAGGACCGAGGCCATGAAGCTGTTTCTCGACACCGCCGACGTTTCCGTCATCCGCGAACTGGCCGCCACGGGGCTGGTGGACGGCGTCACCACCAATCCCTCGCTGATCGCCAAGTCCGGCCGAAACATCGCGGAGGTCATCGCCGAGATTTGCGCCCTCGTCGAGGGGCCGATCTCCGCCGAGGCCGTGGCGACCGATTTCGAGACCATGGTCCGCGAAGGCGACAAACTCGCAGCCATAGCCCCGAACGTCGTGGTCAAGCTGCCGCTGACGTGGGACGGCCTGCGTGCCGCGCGCGCCTTCGCCGACAAGGGCGTGCAGACCAATGTCACCCTCTGCTTCTCCGCCGCCCAGGCGCTGCTGGCGGCCAAGGCGGGCGCGACCTTCATCTCCCCCTTCGTGGGCCGCCTGGACGACCACGGCGCCGACGGCTCACAGCTGCTGGAGGAGATACGCGCCGTCTACGACATCCACGGCTTCGAGACCCAGGTGCTGGCCGCCTCGCTGCGCAACACCGCCCATGTCACCGCCGCCGCGCTGGCCGGGGCCGACGCCGGCACCCTGCCGCCCGATGTGTTCAAGGCCCTCGTCAAGCACCCCTTAACCGACAAGGGGTTGGATGCCTTCCTCGCCGACTGGGGCAAGACCGGCCAGTCGATCCTGTAGCGTTCGCCTCCAGAGGAGAGGTTTGGTGGCTCAATCCCTGGACCTCTTCGAGACGCCCGAGAGCGAGCTGCCCTGGCCGCGCGTGCGCGCCTGGCTGGAAGCGAACCCGGAACACCTGATCGGCGACCGTTCCCTGCTTGAAGAGCTGGGCCTTCGGACCCAGGCCAGGAACGTGGTCGAGTTCGGCAAGGCGGCCCTGACCCGGCTGGAGGCCGTGGCCGAGCGGGAGGCGAGCACCCGCCGCCAGATCGAAACGATCGCGCGGGCCAACTTCGCCGCCCAGACCCAGACCCATGTCGCCGCGCTCGACCTGATGGAGGCGCGCAACCATTCTGACCTCGCCCGCCGGCTGGACGGCGCGGCGCAGGGTCGCTTCGGGCTGGCCTCGGCCGTCATCGCCATGGAGAAGCCGGGCGGCGTGCCCTTCGGCTGGCGCGCGCTGGAGCCGGGTCGGGTGGACGGCCTGCTCGGCGAGCACGGCCTGCACTGGCTGGGCCCCGCCTTCGACGGATTGAACCTGTTCGGCGCGGCGGAGGAGGAGGTGAAGTCGGTCGCCCTGATCCGCATGGCGCCGGTCATCCCCAACAGCGACCCCGCGCAGCGGCCCGCGCTTTGCGCCTTCGGCAGCCCGGACGAGGACGGCTTCACCCCCGCCATGGGCTGCGAGCTCGCCGCCTTCGTCACCCGCGTGGTGGAGCGGATGATCGAGCGATGGCCGGTTCTGAGCTGAGCGGCGACGAGGCGCTTCACGCCTGGCTGCATCATCTGGCGCACGAGCGGCGGTTGTCGGCTCGCACGTTGGAGGCCTACGGCCACATCGGACGGCTCTACCTGGCCTTCCTGGAGCGGCATCGGGGCGAGCCGCAAGGGCTCGCCGATCTGGGCTCCGTCACCGCCGCCGAGGTGCGCGCCCATCTGGCGGAGCGCCGCTCGGGCGACCGGCCGTTGCAGGCGCGCTCGGTTCAGCAGACGCTCGCCGCCATCCGCGCCTTCCACGCCTTCCTCGACCGGCGGCTGAACACGCCGGCGCCGCAGATCGCCCTGGTGCGCGGCCCCCGCGCCAAGCCCGCCCTGCCGCGCCCCGTCACCGAGGATCAGGCGCTAGGGCTGCTCGCCGAACCAGAGGCTGACCCGGACCTGGAGCCTTGGGAGGCCGCGCGTGACACAGCCGTTCTTTCCCTCCTCTATGGCTGCGGTCTTCGCATCTCGGAGGCCTTGTCGCTCACCCGCGCCGACGCGCCCTTGCCCGAGCGCCTGCGCATCGTGGGCAAGGGCTCGAAGACCCGGATCGTGCCCGTGCTGCCTCAGGTGCGGCAGGCGGCGGACGCCTATCTGGCGGCCCAGCCCTTCGTCCTCTCGCCGGGGGACGCCCTGTTTCGCGCCAGACGGGGCGGGCCGCTCAGCCCCCGGCACGTCCAGGCCACCGTCCAACGCCTGCGCGGCCGCCTGGGTCTCCCCGACCGCGCCACGCCGCACGCCCTCCGCCACAGCTTCGCCACCCACCTGCTGGGCGCCGGCGCCGACCTCCGCTCCATCCAGGAGCTCCTCGGCCACGCCAGCCTCAGCACCACGCAGAAGTACACCCAGGTCGACGCCGAGCGGCTGCTCGCGGCCTATGGCTCAGCACATCCCCGCGGCTAATCTCCCTCCCCTTCATGGGCAGGGAAGCCGGAGCGGAGCGCAGGCAGGGCGGGGCGCCATGGGACAGCCCTACCCGGGCTCGCCTTGAGGCTCGCCGTCCCTCCCCATGGAGGGGAGGGAGAAGCTCCCTACGCCTGCATCGTCCAGCCCTCCACGCCCATGGCGGCCTGGCGGACGGCTTCGGAGCGGGTGGGGTGGGGGTGGCAGGTGCGAGCGATGTCTTCCGAGGCGCCGCCGAACGCCATGACGGTGCAGGCCTCGCCGATCATCTCGCCGGCCTGGGGGCCGATGATGTGCACGCCCAGCACCCGGTCGGTGGTCGCGTCCGCCAGCACCTTCACGAAGCCGTCGGTCTCGTGGTTGATCTTGGCGCGCGAGTTGGCGGTGAAGGGGAACTTGCCGGACTTGTAGGCGACGCCCGCCTGCTTCAGCTGGTCCTCGGTCGCGCCGACCCACGCGACCTCCGGCTGGGTGTAGACCACGCTCGGCACCAGGTTGTAGTCGACGTGTCCCGCCTTGCCGGCGATCAGCTCGATGCAGGCGACGGCGTCTTCCTCAGCCTTGTGGGCCAGCATGGGGCCGGTGGTGACGTCGCCGATCACCCAGACGCCGGGCGCCGAGGTCTTGAAGTGGTCGTTGGCGATCACGCCGCGCTTGTCCGGCTCGACGCCGACCGTCTCCAGCCCCAGGCCCTGGTGGAACGGCCGGCGGCCGATGGCGACCAGCACCACGTCGCCCTTCAGCGTCTCCGCCGCGCCGCCGGCGGCCGGCTCGACCGTCAGCTCCACCCCGTCCTTGCCGGACTTGGCGCTGGTGACCTTGGCGCCGAGCTTGAAGCTCATCCCCTGCTTGGTCAGCACGCGCTGGAAGGTCTTGGCCACCTCGGTGTCCATGCCGGGGGTGATGCGGTCCAGATACTCGACGACCGTCACCTGGGCGCCCAGCCGGCGCCAGACCGAGCCGAGCTCCAGGCCGATGATGCCGGCGCCGACGACGATCAGGTGCTTGGGGACCTGGGGCAGGGACAGGGCGCCGGTGGAGTCCACCACCTTGCCGGCTTCAAAGGCGACGCCTGGCAGCGGCGTGGGCTCCGAGCCCGTGGCGATGACGATGTTCCGGGCATTCAGCGTGGTCTTCGCGCCGTCCGCGCCCTCGACCTCCACCACGCCTGGTCCGTCGATGCGGCCGCGGCCCTTCACCCAGTCGACCTTGTTCTTCTTGAACAGGAATTCGATGCCCTTGGTCAGTTGATCCACGCTGACCTGCTTCTGGCCCATCATTTGGCCCAGGTTCAGCTTGGGGGCGACCTCGATGCCCAGGCCGGCGAACTCCTTGCCCGCCATTTCGTAGAGCTCCGAGGCGTGCAGAAGGGCCTTGGACGGCATGCAGCCGACGTTCAGGCAGGTGCCGCCCAGCGTCTCGCGCATCTCGACGCAGGCCGCCTTGAGGCCCAGTTGGCCCGCCCGGATGGCGGCGTTGTAGCCGCCGGGTCCGCCGCCGATGATGACGACGTCATAGGTTTGGGCTTCGGCCATGAGGGCTCCGGGGAGGCGGGTGAGCGTTCGGGCGGCGGAACCTAGTCGAGGCTCCGCCAAGGTCAACCGCCGCTCAGATAGGCGGCCCGGCGCCGCTTGGGGAGGTCAGGCCGCGAGGTGCCCCGGCGTGCGGGCGCGGCGGCGCCTCTGGCTGACCAGAAAGACCAGCAGGCCCAGAACGACCAGCGCGCCGATCACCAGATAGAGCGGCTCCACGCCCATGCCGGAGGCGGCGGCCTCGACCGGAGCGGGGGCGGCCATGGGGCCCATGGCGTCGGCGCTGGTCGACTTGGCGGAGATCTCGGGCGCGGCCGAACGCCCCTGTTCGATGGCCAGCTTCACCGCCACATCCGCCAGGAAGCCGAAGAAATAGGCCAGCACGGCGCGCGAGTTGCCCGAGCCCAGCATCAGGGCGGCGATGAGGTAGAGCACGATGGCCACGGCCCAGACGGCCACGATGGGCACCGGCCCGATGGCGCCGTCGATCAGGCCGGGCGGCAGCCCCTCCAGCAGCGGCTGCACCAGGGGCCAGGCCAGCCAGCCCGCATAGCCCAGCACGGCCAGCACCACCACGAAACGAAGCGCCTGCATCGGCTGTCCTCCCCCACTCCGGAGAACACTTTAGCCAAGGTTAACCACGCTAGGGAAGCGCCGTTCTCCCGAAGGGCGAAGCCGTTAGGGCGCAGGCGGCGCGGCCTTCGCGGCCGCCTTCTTGGCCGCGCTGCTTCGGCTCAGCATGTTCAGCCCCTCCACGAGCGCCGAGAAGGCCATCGCGGCGTAGATGTAGCCCTTGGGAACGTGCACGCCGAAGCCGTCCGCGATCAGCACCATGCCGATCATCAGCAGGAAGCCCAGCGCCAGCATGACGACGGTGGGGTTCTCCTCGATGAACTTGGCCAGCGGGTCCGCCGCCAGCAGCATGACGGAAACCGCGACGAGAACGGCCACGACCATGATCGGCACGTGATCGGTCATGCCGACGGCCGTGAGGATGGAGTCGATCGAGAAGACCAGGTCCAGCATCACGATCTGGAACACCGCCGAACCGACATTGGTGATGACGAGATCGGCCTTGTCCTTGTCCAGCAGGTCGTCGGTCGGGGTGGTGTCCACCGCATGGTGCACCTCCTTGGTCGCCTTCCAGACGAGGAAGAGGCCGCCCGCGATGAGGATCAGGTCCTTCCAGCTGAAGGCGGTCTCCCACCCGTCGCCGCCCAGACCCAGGTCGATGACAGTCGCCTTGAGGCCGATGATCCAGCCGATGGTGGCGAGCAGCGCCAGGCGCATGATGAGCGCCAGCCCGATGCCGATGCGCCGGGTGCGCTGGCGATGCTCGGGCGGCAGCTTGTTCGACAGGATCGAAATGAAGATCAGGTTGTCGATGCCGAGCACGACCTCCATCACCACCAGGGTGACGAGGGCGGCCCAGGCCGCCGGATCGGTCAAAAGCGCGGTCAGGCCTTCGAGCATGATGGTCCCCTAGCCGATTTCCCTCGTCCCTAACGGCTCAGCCAGAGAGCGACAAGGCGGGCGACCTGGGCCAGGTGGTCGCAGCCGGCTGTCGGAACTCCCCGCCGGAGGGGCGCTTCAACACGGACCGCCTCTGGACCCGGAGGCCAGGGTCGCCTAGCCAGAGCGATCAGCCTCAAGCCTCGCGAGTGATCCCTTGCCGTCCGGACTTGCCGCCCTGCTCGACGATGTCGCCACCATCGCCAAGATGGCGGCCGCCTCGGTCGACGACGTGTCGGCCGCCGCCGGCCGCGCCAGCATGAAGGCGGCGGGGGTGGTCGTGGACGACGCCGCGGTGACGCCGGGCTACGCCATGGGCTTCTCGCCCGACCGCGAACTGCCGATCATCCGCAAGATCGCCCTCGGGTCGCTGAAGAACAAGTTCCTCATCCTGCTGCCGGGGGCCCTGATCATCAGCGCCTTCGCGCCCTGGGCGCTGACGCCGCTGCTGATGGCCGGCGGTGCCTTTCTCTGTTTCGAGGCGGCCGAGAAGCTGTGGTCCAAGGTCGGCGGCCACGGCGACGGCGAGACGCCGGTCGACGAACTGGCGCTGGCGTCCGACGAGCAGGAGAAGAAGATGGTCGGCTCGGCCATCCGCACGGATCTGATCCTCTCGGCCGAGATCACGGCCATCGCCCTGGCCGACCTGGCGAACCGGCCGCTGGTGACCCAGGCCTTCGCCCTGGCTCTGGTGGGGCTTCTGATCACGGCGGCGGTCTATGGGGCGGTGGCGCTGATCGTGAAGATGGACGACATCGGCCTGCACCTGGCCCAGCGCCCGTCGCGCTCGGCTCAGGCGACGGGCAAGGCCCTGGTGCGCGCCATGCCGCTGGTGCTGTCGGGGCTCGCGACAGTCGGCACGGCCGCCATGCTCTGGGTCGGCGGCGGCATCATCGTTCACGGGCTGCACGAGTATCACTGGGACCAGTTGCCGAATGTGGTGGAGGGTCTGGGCCACGCCGCCGGGCGCGTGCCGCTGATCGGACCTGTGACCGAATGGCTGGCGACGGCTGCGGCCTCCGCCGTGGTGGGCCTGGTCGTGGGAGCCGTGGTCGTGGCGGTGCTGCATCTGATTCCGCGCCGTCGCGGGGCTGTTCACTGAGGGGGCGCCTCCCCGCATCGCCGACGAGCGGCTCGCGCAAGGTTCAGCCTCGCTTTCGCGGGTGCGGCGCAACGCCCTTGCAGCTTCGGTTGCGGGCGCGGAAGGTTGGTGCTATCAGGCGCCCGGCTTAGACGGGGCGTGCCGAAGGGTGCGCTCCCGTTCTGCATTTTCTGCAGACCAGACAAAGCCTTGGGTCGGCTCGAACGCCTCGCGACGGCCCTCACGCAACTGCTGACCGCGGACCATAAAGTGGCTGACGAATTCAGGACGACGGAAGTCGGAGAGCGCTACGCGCAGGCGCTGTTTGACCTCGCCTCGGACGGCGGAGCGCTGGAAGCCGTGCGTGGCGACCTGAAGTCCTTGCGCGCGGCGTGGCTGGAGAGCCGCGACCTGCGGCGCCTGGCCGTGTCGCCCCTGGTCTCCGCCGAGGATCAGCAGAAGGGCCTGGTGGCCATCGCCGACGCGGCGCGCTTCAACCCCACCACCCGCAAGTTCCTGGGCCTGCTGGGCCAGAATCGCCGGGGCCGCGACCTTCCGGCCGTGATCGCCGCCTTCGAGACGCTCTACGCGAAGAAGACCGGCCTGGTGGCGGCCGAGGTGGTCTCGGCCCAGCCGCTGGGCGCCGATCAGCTGAAGAACATCCAGGCGGCCCTGCGCGCCAGCCTGGGCAAGGACCCGGAGCTGTCCACGCGGGTCGATCCGTCGATCCTTGGCGGGCTGAAGGTCAAGGTCGGGTCGAAACTGTTCGACGCCTCGCTGAAGACCAAGCTCGACCAGATGAAGTTCGCGCTGAAACGCGCCTAACACCAACGCTCGCGGGGCTCGCCTCCGCGCCCGAAGACGAGACGATAGAGAGCCAGTCATGGACATCCGCGCCGCCGAAATCTCGGCCATCCTGAAGCAGCAGATCGCCAACTTCGGCGTGGAAGCCGACGTCTCGGACGTCGGCCAGGTGCTGTCGGTCGGCGACGGCATCGCCCGCATCCACGGCTTGGACAATGTCCAGGCCGGCGAGATGATCCAGTTCACCCGCGCCGGCGTGAAGGGCATGGCCCTGAACCTGGAGCGCGACAACGTCGGCGCCGTGGTGTTCGGCTCCGACGCCCAGATCGCCGAGGGCGACGAGGTCCGCCGCCTCGGTGAGATCGTGGACGTGCCGGTCGGCAAGGGCCTGCTGGGCCGCGTCGTCAACCCGCTGGGCGAGCCGATCGACGGCAAGGGCCCGATCCAGTTCGCCGAGCGCCGCCGCGTGGACGTGAAGGCCCCCGGCATCATCCCCCGCAAGTCGGTGCATGAGCCGATGCAGACAGGCCTGAAGGCCATCGACACCCTGATCCCGATCGGCCGCGGCCAGCGCGAGCTGATCATCGGCGACCGTCAGGTGGGCAAGACCGCCGTGGCCGTCGACACCATCCTGAATCAGAAGTCGGTCAACGCCGCCGGCGATGAGGGCCAGAAGCTCTACTGCATCTACGTCGCCATCGGCCAGAAGCGCTCCACTGTCGCCCAGATCGTGAAGACGCTCGAGGAGTCCGGCGCCCTGGAATACACCATCGTGGTCGCGGCCACGGCCTCGGAACCGGCCCCGCTGCAGTTCCTGGCGCCCTTCTCGGGCTGCGCCATGGGCGAGTGGTTCCGCGACAACGGCATGCACGGCCTGATCATCTATGACGACCTGTCCAAGCAGGCCGTGGCCTACCGCCAGATGTCGCTGCTGCTGCGCCGTCCGCCGGGCCGCGAAGCCTATCCGGGCGACGTCTTCTACCTGCACTCGCGCCTGCTGGAGCGCGCGGCCAAGCTGAACGAGGACAACGGCTCGGGCTCGCTGACCGCCCTGCCGCTGATCGAGACCCAGGCCAACGACGTGTCGGCCTACATCCCGACCAACGTCATCTCCATCACCGACGGCCAGATCTTCCTGGAGTCCGACCTGTTCTACCAGGGCATCCGCCCGGCCGTGAACGTCGGCATCTCCGTGTCGCGCGTGGGCTCCTCGGCCCAGATCAAGGCGATGAAGAAGGTGGCCGGCACCATCAAGGGCGAGCTGGCCCAGTACCGGGAGATGGCCGCCTTCGCCAAGTTCGGTTCGGACCTGGACCCCACGACCCAGCGCCTGCTGGCCCGGGGCGAGCGCCTGACCGAGCTGCTGAAGCAGCCACAGTACAACCCGCTGCCGGTCGAGGAGCAGGTGGTGTCCGTCTACGCCGGCACGCGCGGCTACCTCGACGCCATTCCGACCGCCCAGGTCGGCCGCTTCGAGCGCGAGCTGCTGTCCTACATCAAGAGCTCGAACCCGGGCCTGCTGGAGGGCATCCGCACCAAGAAGGACCTGACGTCCGACCTGGAAGCCGAGCTGAAGACGGCGCTGGACGCCTTCTCCAAGACCTTCGCCTGAGCCTGACCCCAACCGCGAGACGAGAGTAGCGCCGGATGGCCAGCCTCAAGGAAATGCGCAATCGGATCGGAAGCGTGAAAGCCACGCAGAAGATCACGAAAGCGATGCAGATGGTCGCCGCAGCCAAGCTGAAGCGCGCCCAGGAGCAGGCCGAGAACGCCCGCCCCTACGCCAAGCGCATGGCCGCCGTGATCGCCAATCTGGCGGCGGGCGTGTCCGGCGAGGACGCGCCGCGCCTCCTGGCCGGCACCGGCGCGGACCAGCGCCACCTGATCGTGGTGGCCACGGCCGACAAGGGCCTGGCCGGCGGCTTCTCCACCAATGTGGTGCGGGCCGCGCGCGAGCGGATCAACAGCCTGATCGCGGCCGGCAAGGACGTCCGCATCGTCGCCGTTGGCCGCAAGTCCCGCGACCAGCTGCGCCGCCTCTATGGCGACCGCATCGTGCGGACCTTCGAGCTCAGCGAGCACAAGACGCTCGGCCTGCCCGCCGCCCAGCCGGTGGCCGAGATGATCGCGGAAGCGTTCGAGAACGGCGAGGCCGACGTGGTCACCCTGTTCTACTCGCGCTTCAAGTCGGTGATCTCGCAGGTCCCGACCGGCAAGCAGCTGGTGCCCGCAGTGGTGGACGCCGACGCGGCGCCCATCGACCTGAACGGCGCCGTCTATGAGTACGAGCCCTCGGAAGAGGCCATTCTCGAGACCCTGCTGCCGCGCAACATCACCACCCAGATCCTGGCCGCGCTCTATGAGAACCAGGCCGGCTTCTTCGGCTCGCAGATGAGCGCCATGGACAACGCCACGCGCAACGCCGGCGACCTCATCAACGCGCTCACCCTGCAATACAACCGCTCCCGCCAGGCCCAGATCACCAAGGAGCTGATCGAGATCATCTCCGGCGCCGAAGCCCTCTGATCCCGACAGACGACACGACCTTCCGAACGGAACCCGCCCGATGACCGACACCACCGCCG
>Ga0196964_10000146_pt1 | contig 48841 bp, 42 predicted proteins | sample S1_10metaG_FD_148615 | JGI IMG/M metagenome (GOLD analysis project Ga0196964, IMG submission 148615) | Soil microbial communities from Anza Borrego desert, Southern California, United States - S1_10 | ecosystem: Environmental > Terrestrial > Soil > Desert | place: USA: California | collected...
CTACGCATTGAGACAGTTGCCATGTATGTTCGTCCTTCAATGCGTAGGTAGTCCCATGCTACGTTCGCCTCAATTCCTGTCCAACGCTACGGAGACACGGGTGCTTCAGACACCAGCAATCTTCCTAACTTCGGGATCAGTACCGGAAAATTTCTTCGCAAATCTCCAAATTTCAGCCAAATATTGTGACCTAAATCGATAAAAAATGTTTTAGGCGCGCTTGATTATAGCTCTTCAATGAATAAATTCCGTCCCTTCAGCGTTCAGATCCATGGCGTCAATGCGACGCCGAGCTGAACAATCGCTTCGCCTTGTGGCGGGGCAAAAGGCAATCTGGAGGGTAGTTCGTATGAAGTTTTCGTTTGCGGTGTTGGCCCTGGTGTTCGCGTTCGCTGGCGCCGGCGTAATGGCTGCCGACAAGGCCGAGGACATCAAGCACGAGGATCTGGTCAAGGCCGTCAATGAGAAGAAGGTCGTTCTGATCGACTGCAACGGCTCGGAGAGCTACAAGAGCGGCCACATTCCGGGCGCGATTGATTTCGCGACCGCCAAGGCCGAGCTCGACAAGAAGCTGCCGGCCGACAAGAGCACCCTGATCGTCGCCTACTGCGGCAACGAGAACTGCAATGCTTACCAGGCTGGCGCTGAAGCTGCCAAGAAGCTCGGTTACACCAACGTCAAGCATTACTCGGGCGGCATCGCCGGCTGGAAGAAGGCTGGCGAGAAGACTGCAGCTGCAAACTGAGCAGCAACTTTCACGTTCGCTGACTAGAACGGGCCGGCAGCAATGCCGGCTCGTTCTTTTTACTCACAAGCTCAAGCGGCTCACTGGTCGTGATTCGAGAACGACTCTGTCGTGTAGCGCAGCCAGCGGATGCTTGACGACCAGTAGCTCCCGGGCAGGCCCGCCTTCATTTTCACGTAATTCACAAAGCCCTGCGCGTCTGGAAACTTTTCCCAGACTGACGGCAGCAGCGTGCCGCTCGCGCCGTTTTCCTGAACGATCAGGCCGTCAATCCCGGGCCGCACCTGAGCCACCAGATCCTCTTCGCTCATGAACTGGATTGGTTCAGGCACGCTCAGCACGGAAATATGAACATGCAGTGCGCCGAAATCAGCTGGCGTGAGAATCCTGCCGCGCCGATCGTTGTACGCCGCCGAGAACGCATTGCGCGCGACGTCCTGCGCCAGCGGTGCGACAGCGCGGAGCGATCCGATGCAGCCCTGAAAGTTCCCATTCACCTCAAGCGTCACAAACGCATTTCCCATTTGCTGCAACTCGGCAGGCAAACTCTGCAGATCCACCTCTAGCGGGCGGCGGGTTTGATAACCCTGGCGGATCGAATTGAGCGCGACATCCAGGAGAATGCGACGATTTTCGGGTGAGTATCTATTCACGAGCTTACCTCGAGAATGGCGCCGATCGCTTGTAGCACACCCATCTTTTTTAGAATTGAAGCGCGAATTTATCAATATCGATTCGCGGCAACGAGGATCAACTCGTTCGATCACTGCTTCTCGTAAAACGCCCAGGCACCGTAACCAACGACTCTATCGCGCTGGCCGCACGTGTCGCCCGAATTGCGCAGATCAAGCGTCGTCGCGCCGAGGTTGTACTTTGGACAGACAGTGAGCAGTCCATTGATGGCGACCCGTCCGCACGCATGCTCAAAGCGGATATCCTGCGGCCGCAGCGTTTCGATCGCGCGGGCGGTGGACTGATCCAGTTCTCGGGCCGCCTCGTACGAATGGAAGTGGCTGAGATCGGAACTGACGGCGATGAGTGTCTCGTCGCCATCCCACAACGCGTCAAGGACCTGCGCCACTTCTTGAAGGGAGGATTCGCCCACGATCAGCGGCACGATGCTGAATTCGTCGAGCGCCAGCTGCAGAAACGGCAGGTGCGTCTCAAGACTGTGCTCCGGCGCGTGCGCTTCATCGAAAATGTGCACCTGCGGAAAGGCGACGAGTTTTTCCATCGCCGTTTTGTCGACCGGAACGAGTCCGAGTGGCGTTTCGAAAAAGTCAGCGCTGCTTGCAGCCAAACCCGTGACGTACACGCGGTGTGCCGGACCTAGCATGACGACGCGCCGAATCGTTTTCCGCCCGGCAGCAAGCGTTTTAAAAGCACTGCCAGCGATTGCTCCTGAGTACGAAAATCCAGCATGCGGCGCGATTACCGCCTTAGGCCAGGCGCGCGTCGACGGAATCGGCTGTTTGGGAGAGACGCCGTTTTTCAGACAGGTTTCAACAACGCCGCTCAGAACGGCCGGCGAACTGGGATAGAACAACTCAGTAACAGCGGCCTTGCGAATCTTCATACGCGCATTGTACCCCAGTACCGGGTTCGTAAAAGCCTGTGCTTCGGTACTAGCTAAGAAGCCGCGCGCGTCGGAATCTTCAACCAGAAATGCAGGAGCAGTGCGTATATCGCAGCCATATCTTACTTTTTCAGAATCGCGCCCGTATTCGCCTTAGCCGTATACGCGCCGGTTACCGGGACTGCAAAGAGCCGTCCGGCAAATCGAACCTCGGCCACAAGCTCCAGCGCAGACTTCAGCGCACTGGCGGCAGGATTCACGCCCTCATCAGAAAAGTCGTCGCTGAACGTGCCTTTCTTCAGCGTCGCTTTGAAGGCAACATCCCCCCCGGCAAAGACAAACGCGCGGGTTTCTTTGCTGCGTTTGCCCTTCAGCTTGAGTGCGATCGATGCTCCGCCTGAATTAGATTTGCCGCGCGCGTCTAATGTAAAGATGGCGCTTGCACCGCCAATGTTCAGCGCCAGAGCCTGGCCGGCAACCTGCAGTCCCGAAGGAAGTCCGGGCAGAATGCCGCTGAGCTGGATGCTGTCTTTTCCGTCCACGCCGAACTTAAACTTCATTTGTATTTTCGAGACAGTAAAGGGGATCGCAGCAACCGACGCAGCATTAAACGGATCGCTACCTGAGGCAACCTCGACCGCCGTGTCCACGCCATCGCCATCGGCGTCTGCATCCTGGTCGTCAGGAATTCCGTCGCCATCCGCGTCAGCCGTTCCGCCGGGCTTCGAATTGGCATCCTGCGGATTGGTGCCAGCCGCCAGTTCATCGGCATCAGAGAGACCATCGCCGTCGGTGTCGTTTGCAGTCGGTGTAGTTCCACCTCCGCCAGAGGCGACCACCGTCACGCTCAGAACGCTGCTGGCCGTCTGTCCAGCAGCATCCGTGACGGTAACACGCAGCGTGAAGGTTCCCGGCGAAACGTAGATTTTTGTAACGCTGGCGCTCGCGTTTGACGAGGTGCCGTCGCCAAAGTCCCACAGCACGGTCACCGCTGAGCTTGCCGTCACATTGATCGTGAAGCGCACGAACTCGCCAGCGACGATCGGATTCGTGCTCGCGGTCGGAGGGCTCTGAATCTGCGGCGGTGCGCCAGGCGTGGTCCCGCCTCCGCCACCGCCGCCTCCGCCGGAAGGTGCAGTGTCGTCATTGACAATCGTGTACGTGTGCGTCGCAACACCGAGCGTCGCATTTACCGGCGCGCTCAACGAAAGAATCACCGTCTCATCGCTTTCGACGTCCGTGTCATTGACGATTGCCAGCGAAATAGTCTTCTGCGTCTCGCCCGCGGCAAAGGTGAGCGTGCCCGACGCCAGCGTGTAATCCGCGCCGCCTGCTGTTCCGCCGCTAACGGCATAGTTCACCGAGACGCTTTGAGTTGTCGCCGCGCTGAGTTCCACCACAAGCGAAGCTGGTGAGCTGGCTTCGCTTTCGCTCGACGCCGTGTTCTTGAAGCGCACCTCTGGCGTTACCGGTGGTGGAGGATTCGAATTTTCAGCGGCGACGATTGCATCGAAGACAATCTGAGCTGCGCGCGCATGTCCGGAGGCGTTGTAATGCGCGTAGTCGCCAGCAATCGTGTAGTAGTTTGCCGTCAGCCACGGCTGTCCCAGCGCTTTCAAGGTACCGTAGACGTCGGCTTTATAAACATTCATGGTATCACAGAGATTGCTCAGAGCCGCATTCACCGGATCCATACGGTCGAAATTTCCAGCTTCGCAATGCAAGCCGGATTGAATATGCATCAGCTCGCTTGTGCCGCGCCGTCGCACGTAGCTGAAGAAGTTTTCATAATTGCGCGCGACCTCGGCCGCGCCGTTCGGAAGAACCTCGGCATCGACGTAATCGTTGTAGCACCAGTCACCGACCATCACGAGATCAACCGGCTCGCGGTCAAACACCGCCCAGCCTGCGGCGCAAGCGCCCTCAAACGAATTGAAACCGGGAATCGCGCCGTTGACGATGGAGATCGAATCGTATCCGTAATGGGCGCGCAGCAATGCCTGCAGTTTGGCTGGCCAGTTGTCGCTCGCAGGATTGGCCGCCTGCAAACCCCACGAAATCGATGCGCCGAGAACAACAATCCGCACAGGCTGCTTCGCTTTCAGCTTCGCTATCGTATTTTCAACGCCCGTGCCGCTGGGCTTGGGCGTCTGCGGGAGCGTCACGCCATCGACGAAGCGGATGTCGTCGATCTGGAAGCCGTGCGCGGGCACACCGCGGAGCGGATGGCCATCTCGCTGGGAGAATGCGCATCCGAAGGTGATGCGAAAGACCGTCTTATAGTTGTTATCCATGGGCCCGTCGAAGTTCTGCGTGTAAAACTCGCGCCAGGGAATAGTCACCTCGGTCCAGGTCGTTGTAACCGGAAATAGCGCCCAGGCGCGTGTCCAGTTCGCGCCGTAACGGAATCCGACATTGCCCCAGTTTGTGCTGCCGTCGCCTTTCACCCAGAAGCGCAGACCACCATAATTGGCTGTCGAACCGTTCGGATAGAACGGGTCCTGGTTCGGTGCGTCAAAGGTGATCGAACCGGGCGAGGTCGCGTTGCCCGGACCGCTGGAAGTGTTCGCCGGAAAGGAGACGCTCAGCGCGTTTCCGGCGTTTGGACGCGTGGTCAGCGTCAGCGTTGCTCCGCCGGCCAAAGCCCAGCCGGATGTGCTGTCACAGGCACTGAGCTGCAGTTCTGCCGCGCGCACCCCAAAGGAAAGTAGCAGGCTCGGCAAAAACAGTGCGGCACATTTCCGATTGAGACGCATGAGAACCCCCTCCGAATACGTTTGTCCCACATGTGATATAATAACGTTTTGAAGGTGGGTTCGTGACGCGAAACATTTTTTACTATACGTCGCTTATAACTAATGCAGTAATCAGGTGTTACAGAATCTCCAACGCCTTGTCAGGAAAATTGATATTTATGCCACATATGTTCCTCGCAACCGATAAACGAAGAGGCCGCCAGATTTGGCGGCCTCTGCAAGTTGATAAGTGATGTAGCGATCAGCGTTTAACGGCTTTGAATTTTTCCAGCCCCTTGTCGAGCAGCGCCGCAAACTTTTCGCCGTGATAATGCTCAGAGCTCTTCCAGTTCTCCATTCCCGCTGATTCTGCCCCAGCCAGCACCTTCTTTCCGTCCGGGGTCAGCAGCACGATCGCGGTGAAGCCGTACTTTGAGATCGGGTTGCTGGTGTGATAGAGCTTCCATGGCCAGAGCGCGGTCAAGTTGTCCGGCCAGCCGTCGTCGGTGATATTCACCTCGAGCGGGATCCAATCCTTATTGAGCTTTTCAATGACTGTCGGATGCGAGAGCGCACGGCCCCGCGTAGCGCGTCCGCCCGGTCAGCATTCAGGCGCTTCCTTCTGTCCGTTCTTTCCGACCAGCAGAAACACCATGATCGGCTTATTCAGCTTCTGCGCGTCGCGGAGAGCCACTTCAGAGACCTGGTACCAGTTGATCTTCTTCCAGAGTCCCTTCTCTTCCGCCTTGAACGCCGCGTCCTTGGCTTCCCAGACGTTCTTAAATTCGTCGGTAGCGCCCGCGGCTTTTGCGGCCCTTGCTGCCACACAGGCGAGCAGAACAAGAACTAATGCAGTGATTTTCAACATAGACCCTCCGTTATCGTGGAATTCTGTTGATTTATCCTGCAGAATTCCGTTTAGCGCGATTAACACTTTTCCTTACTCAACTCGTATGCCCGTGGGCCATTTTTTGGAGCACAGAGATGAGACGACTAGTTATTCCACCCGCAGCTAAGAAAGATAAACGTGCAGTCGAAATGATGCGTGTGTGGATTGCTCATCAAAAATTACTATGTTCCTTAAACGTGGGTGAGTGGAAGGATTCCGAATTTGACGAACGACGTAGTTGGGGCGTAATGTTAGCGGATATTACCCGCCATGTAGCAGACGCTCTAATGAAGTCTGAAGGGCATGACCCCGACCGTTCAATTGAGCTTATTCAGAAGTTCTATTTAGAAGAGCTCAAACGGCCGACTTCCAAAGTAAACGGCGACTATTTGAAATAGCCGTTCACGCCCCAAACTTCCGCCGGTACTCCCGGGGGCTCAGGCGTTTGACCTGGCGGAAGCGGCGGTTGAAGTTCGATAGGTTCTCAAAACCAGACGCAAACGCGATCTCGGCGATCGATTTATCGCTCTCGATCAGCAGCCGGCAGGCCTGCCCCACGCGGATGCCATTCACGTACGACGTAAACGTGCGGCCCATCGTCTTCTTGAAAAAACGGCTGAACGCGCTCACGCTCAAGTGTGCCCGCCGCGCGGCGTCCGGCTGTTCGATAGGCTGCGCGAAGTTTTCGTGGATGAAGCTGCACACGGCATCGATGCGTTTCTCGTCCGCCCGCTTCAGCGCCGGTGCAAAATGCGGGCTCGCCAGAGGCTGTACGTCAGAGCGCTGTGCGAGAAAGTCGAGGACCTCCAGCAGTTTCAGCATCCGGCGCAGCCCTGTCGCATGAACGAGTTCTTCCATGAGCGGCGCCGCAAGCCGCTGCGTCTTCGGGCCGAATCGCAGGCCTTGAGCGGCGCGCTCCAGAAGGCGCGCGACACTCGAGAGTTCCGGGCGTGATAGAAACTCGTCACCGGCAAAGTCGTCGAGGAACTGGGCGTAGATCGCCACGTGCTTCGCCTTTGCGCGCGGAGCAGCCTGCGACATCCACGTGTGAGGCAGATTCGGCCCCAGCAGCACCAGATCGCCGTCGCGGTAGTCCTCAATACTGTCGCCGACAAAACGCTGGCCGCGGCTGGCGACGATATACGTGAGCTCGTACTCGGGATGAAAATGCCAGCGGAAATCAAACGCCGGATCGCAGCGCCGCCGCACGACGAAGGACTGACCGGGCTCGGCAATTTTTTCAAAGACGGCCTGCATGAGTTGGCTCTTGGCTCTTGGCTCTTGGCTCTTGGCTCTTGGCTCTTGGGCAGAATACGCTTTCTTGTGCGGCGCGGACAGGGAAAACTGGTCAGAAGCAGCAAAAAAGTACCAGTCTTCTCCCTCTCAAGCGTAGAGCTTGCCACGGCGTTCGCGCATAATTCAACCGTCGAGCGCATGAGAGGGAGAAAGATAAAAACATTCTCCGTGTCCTCTGTGATCTCCGTGCCTCTGTGTTGAAGTCTTTCAGAAACCCAAAGCCAAGGAGACAACCATGCCTGCCACGCTCGCGAAACTGGACATCGACAGCCGCTACAGCCTGACCGAGGCCAACATCAATTTTTTCCGCGAGAATGGCTGGATCAAGCTCAAGAATGTGCTCTCACCCGAAGTGCTCGAACATTACGGCCGCGAGATCTCGCGCAAAGTCATCGAGCTGAACACGCTCGACATCCCCATGGAAAAGCGCACCACGTACCAGAAGGCATTCCTGCAGATCATGAATATCTGGACGAAAAGCGAGATCGTCAAAGAGTTCGTAATGAGCAAGCGCCTGGGCCGGCTCGCCGCGGAACTCATGGGCGTCTCAGGCGTGCGGCTTTATCATGACCAGGCGCTGTACAAGGAAGCCGGCGGCGGCATCACTCCCTGGCACGCCGACCAGTATTACTGGCCGCTGGGAACGCCGGAAACCTGCACGGTGTGGATTCCTCTGCAGGCCACGCCACTCGAGATGGGACCTCTCGCGTTTGCCAATCAGAGCCACCGTTTCAAGATGGGCCGTGACCTGGAGATCAGCGACGAAAGCGAAAAGCAGTTGGCGCAGATGCTGCGCGAGCGCAATTTCGATCTCATCGAAGAGCCGTTCGATTTAGGCGAAGTCAGCTTCCATTACGGCTGGACCTTCCACCGCGCCGGCGTCAACACCACGCCGAAGGCACGCGAAGTCATGACCATTATCTATATGGATGAGAACATGCGCCTGGCCGCGCCGAAGAACAAGAACCAGCAGAACGACTGGGATACCTGGTGCCCGGGCGCGAAGATCGGCGAGGTTGTGGCAACGCCGATCAATCCGGTGATTTATAGCTCCAAGTAAGAATTACCACGACGCTCACGAAGAACACGAAGTTGTTAATTTTCCTCTTCGTGAACTTCGTGAGCTTCGTGGTTTGACGTTATTCCGCCGGTGTCGTGAGCGGCTCGTCGAAGTACTTGGCTTTGACAAACGTGATGATCATCGGCAGGATCGAGATGAAGATGATCAACAGGATCGTGGCTTCAAGATTCTTGCGCACGAACTCGTTCGCGCCGAGGAAATAGCCGAGAATGCTCAGGCTGGAAATCCAGAACACGCCGCCGAACACATTCCACGCGAAAAAGCGCTTGTAGGGCATCTGCGCAATCCCCGCAACAACCGGCGCAAACGTGCGGATCATCGGTACGAACCGCGCCATGAAAATTGTTTTGCCGCCGTGCTTTTCATAGAACGCCTTCGTGTACAGCAGATGGTCTTTGCGGAAAAACAGCGTGCGCTCGCGCTCGTAGAGCGACTGGCCGGCTTTGTAGCCGATCCAATAACCGACCGTGTCGCCGATAATCGCCGCCGGAATCAGGCAGAGATTGAGCGTCAGCAGGTCGAAGTGCGGAATATTAAGTGTCTCCGTCAGCTGGTTGCCCGGAACGCATGCCAGCCCCGCCGTAAAGAGCAGCGAGTCGCCGGGAAGAAAAAAGCCGATCAGCAGGCCGGTTTCGACAAAGATGACCAGCGTCATCAGCACGTAGCCGCCGGCCAGGATCCATTCCAGAAGTTGCTGCATCATTGAACTGTGTTCTCCTGCTTACCGTTTTGACCAGCGGCCCTGTTGCGGACGAACGTATACGCCTTAAGCGTGTACGGCGGTGACACGAGCTCAGCCGTTCAGCGGCGCCGGACCACTTTCCCGCGAGGCTGTACTCGCGGCAAGTCAAAATGAAGATCCAAATGCAACCCGCGCTCCACCCCCGATTCGGATACCAGATCCGTCATGCGCGAACGAACAAGCTTAAGTTCATCTTCTGTCAACTTGCGTGTGGTAACAGCCACCGTGTTTGTGGTGAAAGCGTACACATGTATCCGGCTGTCCAGTTCACCGGTAATTCCGGCCGCATCCGCAAGGCATGTCGCGCGCGCATCCTCCGCCCCGAGCGATGCAAAATCCACGCCGCAAACTAATGCCACTTTGCACGGACCCAGCTTTCGCGCCGTCTCACCGGGAAAATTCAATGAATCCTGAGCTTCGATATACATCGGAAGAAGGCAGCCGAGTGAATCGTAGACTTTTTTCGCGTCGTCCAGGGTCATGCCTTTAAAGCGCTCTTTCGCCGGATCGACAAAAACCAGCGAGGAGCTGCATTCGGAAGTATAGCAAAGGTCGTAACGGTTCTTGTCCGCATCTTCGCGCGGTTCATAAAGCGCCTCAGGCAGGTTCTTATCGCGCAGGTGCCCCACGGGACGAATGCGGCGCTCGATGAAGGCCGGCAACCCCGTTGGTGCGACATCGCGCGGGTTGGGCAGCGGGCCGAAGCCTCTCTTTTGCGGGTCCCACGCGAGCATCAGATCCACGAAAAGGTCAAACATCAGCGCATTATCCGGGTTGAGCTTGTCAGCCAGCGCGAGCACATCGACAGTGCGCTCCTGGCTGTGGCCGTCCTTGAGCACCAGTAAATGGCCGTCCCGTACTTCCATGCCGCACAGCGGCCGCCGCGCCTGAAGCGCGAGCGCCAGCTTCTCAGCAGCCTCGACCGCAAAGGCCGGATTCGTCATAAAATAGGCGCAGCATTCATGCAGCGAGATGCCGTTGGTGATTGCCTCAAGCGCCAGCGGCGCGAAACGGATTTCCGTTTTGTAATCGCCCCTGGCAATCAGCGCCGAGCCTCCTTCATTGGGTTTTGAAAGCGGCTTTATCTCCAGTTTCAGGTCGCGCGTAGCCAGCACATCGGCCGCAGCCTTGCGCAGCTCTGGATAGGACACCGCCACGTAAATCTCGCCAGCACCGCTGCTCAACTCATTTTCATAGCGCGCCGCCCAGTCGCGGAACGTTGCCAGCGGCTCGGGCACCTGATCGATTTTCAAGGGTGTCTCCAGCCGCGAGAAAACGCCATTGTCGCGGTCGGCCTTCAACGTCTTTTCGCCGAATTCTTTAAACGCCGCGGGATCCACTTTCGCGCCACGCAGAATAAAGCGCAGGCCGGGGCTGACTTCCTTGTAAACAATCTGATCGGACTGCAGCTGCGAAGCAAACAGGCCGTTCCAGACGGCGCGCAAAGAAAAATGATGGCCGTAAGCTTTCTTGATGGACTCCTCAGATTCATCGCTCAGTTCGACTTTGACAGCTTCGGGAGTTGCGGCTGCACCCTCCGCATTTTTAACCACACGCGGCATGCGCCAGTAGGTCTTCGAAACGAGTCGCTTGTCCTGCACCTGGTACTCGATCTGCATGTCCTCGCCGGTTTCCGGGATCACGTGGCAGAAGAGTACCGTGTCTGGCCGCGCTCCGTTTTCGGGCTCGTCGCAAACCGGGCAGGCGCGCGCCATCTGTTTGCCGTGCCGCGCTGACCAGACGGTTTTCGGCGGCGCTTTAAGGACAACATTGCTTTGAACCATCTCGTGAACGGCCGCGATGCTGTCCCAGGGTGTGCGTTTCAGACGCGGAAAACTGCCGAAGACATACGGGCGACTACAGCGTCTGCAGGTGCGCACCGCGAAAGCGATATCGGGAGCAAAGACGCCGTCTGCTTTCAGCGCTTTCACGCGAAAGGCGCGGATGTCTTTGGGATACTCAAAGTGCTTGCCCTCTCCGGCGGTGAGCTGAAAGGCGATAAGAACCGCAAGAAGTGAGCTGTAAAGCGCTTTATGCATGCAGGAACTCCAGAGTGTACAACACGCAGGCCCAGCCGTGTATTCCCATTTCAGGGTAGGGCGAGCGGCATGAAACCGGACGCCGAAACAGCCGCGCCCTTCACTCTGAAGCTAGCCCCGCAGTGCCTGCCAGAGCGCTCCGCTTACGCCGCAGCCCATTACCACGAGCACCACGTCAGCTTTTTTCCACTGAAGAGCCGCGAACGCGGCGGCCGTGATCACGAGCGCGGCGACGTCGAAGCTCTTCAAACCGGCCGGGAAGAAGACGTGCTGGCTGAACAAGATTGCCATCTCGCAAATCACGCCAACGATCGCAGCGGTGATCGTTGTCATGATCGCGCCCAGCCGCAGTTCGCCGCGCGTCTGCTCAACCCCGGGGCCGCCCAGGAGAATAAACATAAAGGATGGCACAAACGTGAAGTAGGTGGCGATGAGCGCTCCAGCGAGCGCGCCCCACACGCCGTAGCGCTGATGTTCGACATTCCAGGCCCCGACATAGCCTACAAAGGTGAGCACCAGGATCAGCGGCCCGGGCGTCGTTTCTCCGAGCGCCAGCCCGTCGATCATCTGCCCCGGCGCGAGCCAGCCATAAACACGTGTCGACATCTCGGTCACGTACGGCAGCACCGCGTACGCTCCGCCAACCGTCACAAACGCAGCCAGCAGAAAAAAGCGGCTCATGCGCGCGAAGACATCGTCGTAGCCCCGCCAGACACTCAGCGCCAGCAGCGGAGCGCCCAGAAGAATGGCGAACACTGCCGCCGTCGCCATGAGTTTCGTAGCGCTCACGCGCGCGTGCGGCGGTGTGGGCGAATGATCATCGATGACGCACTTTTCCACGGGCTGAGCGCTTTCAGCTGAATGAATTCCCTGCGCGCTGTCAGCTGAGTGAATCTCCGGCGCGCTCAACTTCGGTTTTTCAAGTACGCCCGGCGCCAGCCGTTCAATCAGAAAGCCCAGCAGCCCTGCGCCCAGTAGAAGAGCCGGGAAGGGTAAGGGCGTCCAGAGCGTCACGGCGAGCGCCGCAAGCGCGATCAGCGCGAGCGCAACCGAGCGGATCGCCTTTCTGCCAATGCGCAGCAATGCAGCGACAATCAGCGCAATCACTGCCGCTTTGAAACCATAAAGCACGCCTGCGACAAGCGGGACTTTGCCAAAGGCGATGTAGGACCAGCTCAGCGCCGTCAGCAGCAGCGCTCCGGGAAGAACGAACAGCGTTCCGGCGATGATTCCACCTAGCGTCCCGTGCATCAGCCAGCCGATATAGACGGCCAGCTGCGTCGCTTCCGGGCCTGGCAGAATCATGCAATAGTTCAGCGCGTGCAGGAAGCGGCCATCGCTGATCCAGCGCCGGCGCTCGACCAGTTCTCGGTGCATCACCGCGATCTGGCCAGCCGGTCCGCCGAAACTGATGAAGCCCAGCTTCAGCCAGAAACGCAGCGCCTTCAAAAATGGAATCGGCTGCGTTACGGCGGCAGTCGAAGCGGATTGGGCTGATTCCATAGTGGTGAAATTTTTAGCGCAAGTCCGCGCGGGTAACAGGCGATTCTCAGTCACTACCCGGGTCAGGCTCTGTTTTGCTCTCAATAAAAAAGGGCAGACGCTTGTCTGCCCTTTAGGGTGTGAACTGCCGTATAGCGATCAGGCAGACGGCCGCTGTGCGACCGTGCTGGCACTGTCGGTGTCTTCATTCTTGGCGCGCAGCCAGCGCGTGCTCGACAGACGCTCCCACAAGTCGTCCTCGGAAAGTTCGATCTCGTGTTCGGCTTGCCTGACCGTCGACGTGGCGGCGGCCGCTGTTTCATTATCGAAGGCGTTGAGCAGCGATTCCCACTCCTGCGGGTCAAAAAGTTCTTCGGTTGCGGCACGGCGCAGTTGTGTCGCTGCCTGGACGCCAACCTGGTTCGAGTTCTCGGTCATATTTTTCATTTCGACTGTATTCCGGGCGGTAGCACCTTCAGTACTTTCGGAAATGTCCGCCGATCCGGCTTGGCGTTGCTGTCCGCTTGGAGCAATTTTCCCGCCAGCCTTACTTTTTCCTTGTGGCTTCAACTCCTGATCCCTCATCGGGTAACGTACGCCTGTCACATGTGATATCGCTAACATGGCAACATCTCTTTCTTCACTCTGCTCTCAATGCCTATCAACTGTTTCGTTTTGCTCGCTTTGTGCGGCACACTGGGCCAATTCGGCCTGCTCTTTCGTTTTCTCAGGGCCAAAAAAAACCCGGCGTTGCGCCGGGGTTCGCATGCTGCAAGAGGTGCTTGCGAGCGTCACGACCCCGGTGGTTTCTGATGCCCCGGCCGATACCCTTTAAACGTTTTACAACCGTTGAGGATGCCGTCCGTTATCTGCTTCTTCTCCAGTTCGCTTACCAGATCCGCCACTCGGAAACGTTCACTGTTACTGGCCCTCGAGCGCGCCTGCAGCGGCTTGCGCATGAAGCGCTCCGATGGCTTTCGCGAGCCGGCGTTTTCTGGTTTCTGTGCCATTCGTTCTGTAGTCCCGCTTGCTGCTGCCTGATTGTCGTTACGCAATGCCTTCACAGTATCGGCACGATCCGCTTCAGGCTTCAACCGGCGCAGTAGCATGGCTCCCCCACTCTTGAACTTATGCAGCATTATATAGACGCAATGAGGGCGGAAAAGTTCACGAAAAAAAGATATTTTTGAAGGAAATCCGATATGCGTTAAAGATGCCTTTGAAAGCTAAGCAGTGTCAGCAGTAAGGCCTTCTTTTTATAGGCTGATTTCCAGCCCTTCATAGGCCGCTGTAACTTTAATTCCATACTTCAGGCCGTCTTTGCGGGCGTCATTCTCGATGCGTGCCACGGCCCAATCGTCGTGCAGGGGATCATGGTGCGTCAGGAGCAAATGTTGCACACCGGCTTCCCGTGATTCAGAGATGCCGCGGTTCCAGGTGGAGTGGCCCCAGCCCTTGCGCGGCATGCCGACTTTTCCCGTGTATTCATCTTCGGTGTACTGTGCGTCATAGAAAAGCACGTGTGCGTTGCGAGCCAACTTCTGAATCTTTGGATTGTTTCGACCCAGGTGCTCTGTATCCGTTGCATACACGAACGTCTTCAGCTCATCTTTACGGTGCTCTTCCACGCGGTAGCCGAAGCAGCCTCCAGGGTGGTTGAGCGATGCGGAAGTCACGACCAGGTTCGACTCTTTGCCCTTCAGCTCGATGCGCGCGCCTTCTTCCAGGTCCGTAAAAGTCATCTTCGCCGGCATGTCCGAGAGCTGCACCGGAAAGTTCAGGCTCTCCTGCTGCCCGCGCAGAGCGCGCTCCAGCACCGAACCGATAAAACCCGGCTGGCGGTTGAGGTTCGGACCGTAGAGATCGAAGTGGTTTCCAGGCACGAATCCCGGAATGAAAAACGGAAAGCCCTGGATGTGGTCCCAGTGAACGTGACTGAAGAAGAACGTCGCTTTCACCGGCATTTCTTTGGCGAGCGCCAGCCCCAGCGAGCGCAAGCCTGATCCGGCATCGAAGATGACCAGGTGATCGCTGGTGCACACTGAAACGCAGGTCGTGTTTCCGCCGTAGCGGCTGGTCACAAAGTCCGCCGTACTCGGCGTCGGTATGCTGCCTCTCACACCCCAGAACTGAATCTTCATTCGTTGTCGCTCAGGGCCGCTGTGGCCAGTAGCTTACGCAGCAGCCGCGAGAAGGAAATTGAAAAATCAAACTCGCCTGGGACCGCCGGCGTCCCGCCGGCCTGTAACGCGAATTGCCCATTCGCAAGCCTGCTTGGCGTTTTTATCGCCAAGCACGCCAAGAACGCCAAGATAAACGTAGATGGAGTATTTGTCGGTTCGCCGCGAAACTCTAAAACGCTTTCCTCAGCCCGCCCTTTCCGTCGGGGAACCAGACTGTGCCATCGTCGGAGCTCACGTCGTAAAAGCCCGCGCCGTGTTTGGCGCACAATTCTTTAAGGTGCTCATGCGCGCCGTCGGCCTCAGACCACGCGAAGGCCGCGTAGAGGACCGCCGTTCCGATGCTGTAATCGGTGACCTTCGAATCGTCCGCATCGTCACTGGCATACGGTCCGTTCATCGGCGGATACGTCTTGATTAGTTCCAGGAACAGCTCGCGCAGGACGGGCGAGGAGACCTTTGGGTCATCATACGAATGCTCTTCCGACCATTCGGCGTGCTTTTCAAACCACGCCAGGAACACCTCACGTGTGCGCGGAGCCTTTGCCGGGTCGAACGCCATCAGATCGTAGCTCATACGAGGCTCCTTCGGGGCGTTTGATAGCAGTCGTTCTTAAACGTACCCCGCGCTTTTGGAGCAGGCAAGGCTTTCATTGTCTTCTCTTCTGCAGCAGGCCTCGCTAGCGGCTGCGATCGCTATTCGGGACTTGCGCAAAGTGGCGAAAAACGCGAGCGTGTTCAGCCCTATGCCGCTCAGCAACGATGTGAAACTCAGGCGCACAAAAAAGCCGGTTTTTCCAGATACCTGCATCGCCTGCGGCCAGGCTCATCCGGGGCATTCGCTCGAGTACAGCGGCCGCGCCTCGTCGTGGGTCCATCTGTTTCTGTGGTGGTATCCGGGCTCGAAACACACTGTCGCGGTTCCCGCCTGCCCGCCTTGTGCGAGCGTCCTGCGGCGCAACCGGATTTTGCGCGGCCTCCTTTCGTGGGCGGCGATAGCGGTCTCAGTGGCTGTGGTGATCTACTTTTTCCCGCCCAAGCGAGGTCCGCTGCGCAAATGGATATTCCTGGGCTCGGTAGTGCTCGGGTATCTGCCGATGATGGCGTGGTCGCTCTTCCATCCGCCGCCGTTTGACATGACCATCGATGAGGACGCCGTCACCTACGAGTTCAAGGACGAGCTCTATGCCCACGGCTTTGCCGCCGCGAACAACGCTGAAGTGGAGTGAAGGGCGCTGTTGCCTGTAGCGGCACGTGGATATCCATCACCCATGCCGCTCGCGCTTATGGAGCGCGGGCGTCCCGCGCCCGCCCGTCGCCGTTCGCCGCAGAGCGGCGGCGAGCGCATGGCCATTCAGCCACTCTCCTCATCTATACTAAGATGCTTAGCGCTTGCGATTTGTCGGGACTTTTTTAGAAAAAACTTTCTCGAGTGCTCAACTCCCTGCCACAACCGAGGTTGCAAGGATTCGCTTTTCATGGAGCGCGGGCGTCCCGCGCCCGCCCTTCGCCGTTCACTCTTCGCCCTTCACCCTACCCTTCACTCTTCACCGCCCATCGCCGTTCAGCCGCGGAGCGGCGGCAGAAGGTAGCCCCGGGTGGAGCGAGCGAATGCGAGCGGAACCCGGGGTGCGGCGCCCCCTATCGATTCCAGAGCCCCGGAGGGGCGGCAGAGCTTCCGCTGCAGCTTCCCCGCGCCCCTCGCGCCGCTCGACCCCAACTCACCCGTCCCAACGGCGGGACGTGTGGCACCCCGGAACGGGAGCAAGCTGATGTGGACGGATGAGTGCCACCCGCCGTCAGCAGCGCAGTGATGAGTGTCACGGATGCAACCAGAGCTTCAACGAACGGAATGAACGCCGATAGGAGTAGAGCATTTACAACGATACACCCGGTCGAAAACCGCACGGCGGACCAGGAAAACCGCAACAATGGAAGGGGTGCCCAATCCATGCTGTATCTTCCCTCTCACTGATCAGAAACGAGCCTCGGATCGATCAGTGCGGGCCCGTTCGTGCCGTCTCTTGGCCCAAACGGGCCAAAATAAGAAAGCCAGGGGCAACGCCCCTGGGTGGCGGCCTGCGGCGATCGCAGAGCCCTGAAAGGGCGACATAAAAATCAATCCCAGACGTAGCGCTCGTCGTACACAATACCGTACTTCTTCAAAAACAACCGGTACTCGTCCTGAAAAGACACCTTGCGATGGTGCTCTTTTTGTTTCTGGATATACGACCGGAGCGCGGCCACGTTCGATTGCCCGATCGAGAAAACGCCGTATCCCGTCTGCCACTGAAACGTTTGGAACTCCCGACCTTTTGTCTTGATCCATTTGCTGGAGGACTTCTTTACTTCCTCCACCACATCGGCGAGCGTCTGCGTGCGGGACAGGGTGAACAGACTGTGCGTGTGATCCGCGGTTCCGCCTATGATCAACGCCGGTGAATTAAGTTGTTTGAAGATCTCCGCCATGTAGCGGTACAGTTCGGGTTCGATTGTTTCGGTGATAAAAGGTTCGCGGTTTTTGGTGCTGAACACCAGATGGATGAGAACGTTCGCGAGCGATTGTCCCATCCGCGTCTCCTTTATTGCGCCCTTTCAGGGCTTCGATTCTCCTGCGCGTTTCTGTCCAGGGGCGTTGCCCCTGGCTTTCTTAGGTCAGCCCTTCAGGCTGAGGACGCAACGACTCATCCCACCTTCGTCTCCGCCCTGCTCAGGAACAGTATCTGCCCCGGATTGCGGCGCTTGAGCCAGTGGGTGAGCGTTTCGCGGTGCTGGGCGCGGTCGGGGTACATTTCTAGATACTCGTCTAAAATCTCGGCGTTTTCGAAGCTGGCGACGATGCGGCGGTGGGCGCGGTCGAAGACGTCGCTCTGGCCGCAGAAGATCAGGCGGTAAGCGCTCTGCCATTCCTGGAACTCGCGGATCGCCAGGCCGGCCTGAAACAGGCTCTCGTCCAGGTAGCCGGCGTAGCATTCCACTGCACGGTCGAGCACGCTCAGCGGAGCGGCGCCTTTTAAATTCAGCGCGCCCGCGGCCCAGCTCTGGCGGTTGTCGAAAATCCAGTCGATGAAACTGTTGGTATTGATGACGGTCTGACGCATTTCTTTCCCCCCGGAACGGAACACGACTTCAAAGGAAAACGGAACACGACTTCACCACAGAGACACAGAGTTCACAGAGGACCACAGAGAAAGGCTGAAGAATTTTTTAATCTGATCTCTGCGGCTGCTGAACTCCTGTGCCGATACCTTCGATACACGTCCTTCTCGAATTGAGTTTTCATTTCGCAGCTCTCAATTCTCGTTTGTCATTTAACGGCCGTCTTCCGAAGCGTTGTTCAAATGAGAAATGACAAATGACAACTTAGAAATGACACATTCTGTTCTGTTGTTCACTCCGCCCAGTTTAGGCCGAGGCTAACCCCTCCCCCTACCCCCTCCCGCAAGGGGAGGGGAATACAACGGAAACCGTGTACTGAATTTTTCAGTTCAAATTTGAAAGTTTAAATTTTAGATCAGACTGCGGATTGGCAGCGGTTCGATTTAAAATCTCAAATTTAAACTTTCAAATGACACATTCTGTTCTGTTGTTACTGCCGCCCCGTTGAGGCTGCGGCTAACCCCTCCCCCTACCCCCTCCCGCAAGGGGAGGGGAATACAACGGCAACGGCGAACAGAATTTTTCATTTCGCAGTTCTCAATTCTCATTTGTCATTTAACGGCCTTATCAAGACGAGCGGCTCAAATGAGAAATGACAAATGACAACTTAGAAATGACACATTCTGTTCTGCAGGCCTGCCGCCCCGTTAAGGCCGAGACTAACCCCTCCCCCTACCCCCTCCCGCAAGGGGAGGGGAATACAACGGAAACGGCGAACTGAATTTTTCATTTCGCAGTTCTCAATTCTCATTTGTCATTTAACGGCCTTATCAAGACGAGCGGCTCAAATGAGAAATGACAAATGACAACTTAGAAATGACACATTCTGTTCTGTCAGGCCTGCCGCCCCGTTAAGGTCGCGGCTAACCCCTCCCCCTACCCCCTCCCGCAAGGGGAGGGGAATACAACGGAAACGGGCGCGTGCTTTTTTCGTCACTCGTCACTCGTCACTCGTCACCCGTCACCCGTCACCCGTCTCGTCACCCGTCACATGCAATTAAGACCGGGAGCAGGGTTTGGGGGTTCTGCTCCCGGTCTTCACGACCTCACCCCCCGGCCCCCTCTCGTGTGACGGACAGGGGGAGATGGGAGGCTTCTTCAGGTTTTGATTAACACTTCGAGTAGCCGCACGCTCCGCATTTGACGCAGCCTTCCATGAAGGCCAGCGTGCCGGCGCCGCATTCGGGGCACTTGAGCTTGTACTGGCTGAGCAGCTCGTCGGCGGCGGCCTTCGCGCGGCTGAGCACCGTCGTGGCCGACGGCGAAGGAGCAGCGGTGGCAGCTCCGGCGTACGGCGCGACAGGAGCATGCGCGTGCGCTCCGCCGTTGCCGTTTCCGTGGCCATTGCCGTGCCCGTTGCCGGCCTGGTCGATGTCCACCTCGCCCAGCAGGATCGCCTTCAGGCCGTGCGCCTTCTTGGCGTTGGAGTACTTGCGGATGGTCTTGCCCAGCGCGTCGCCCAGGCTCATGACGCGGCCGTCCTTCGTCGGAATCGACAGGTGGCTGCCGATGCCTTCGAGCTGGTCGATGACGGCGTCGATCGATCCGCCGCTGCGCAGGAAGAGGCTGACCATGCGGCAGATGGCTTCGAGGTCGCTCGCCGCCACGTCGCCGGCTTTTCCGAGCTGCGCGAAAACTTCGAGCTCGCGTTCGCTCTTGGGATCAACCGAGATGGTCAGGTGCATGTGGCCGAAGGGCGTGTTCTGCCGGATGCGGACGGCCGAGAGAATCGACGGCGTCTTCTGCGGCTTGATCACTTCCTTGATGACTTCCTTCACCACTTCCTTGACCACGACCTGTTCCTTCACCGTCGGCTTCTCGTCTTCCTTCTTGAGCGCCATCGGCTGGCCCTTGCGACAGCCGTCGCGGTAGACGGTGATGCCTTTGCAGCCGGTCTCGTAGGCCATCTCGTAGATCACGCGGACCTGCTCGGGCGTGGCGCTGTTGGGGAAGTTGGTGGTCTTGCTGATGGAGCTGTCGCAGTGGCGCTGGAAGGCGGCCTGCATCTTCACGTGCCACTCCGGCGTGATGTCATGCGCGCAGACGAACGTGCGCTTGATGTCTTCGGGGATGTTCTCGATGTGATGCAGCGTGCCTTCGGTGGCCAGGCGGTCGAAGAGCTCCTGTTCGGTGTAGCCCCAGAAGTTGTTGGCCTTGGCCACGCGCTTGAACTCTTCGTTGACCTCCACCATCTGCTGCGCCTTGCCGGTGTGATCGCGCATGACGTGGCGGAAGAAGGCCAGCGAGAAGAGGGGCTCCACGCCGCCCGAGCAGTTGGCGATGATGGAAATCGTGCCGGTCGGGGCGACGGTGGTCGAGCAGGCGTTGCGCTGCTTGCGCTTCCACTCGAGCTCCCAGCGGCTGCCTTTCCAGTTCTTGAAGACGCCGCGCTCTTCGGCCAGCTTCTCGGATTCGTTGTGGGCTTCGTCGTTCACGAACTTCATGAACTTCTCGCCCCACTCGATGCCTTCGTCGGTGTTGTAGCCCACGCCGAGCTTAAAGAGCGCATCGGCAAAGCCCATAATCCCGAGGCCGATCTTGCGGTTCTCGGTGCAGACTTTGGCGATCTGCGGGATGACGTAGTTGTTGACTTCGACCACGTTTTCCAGGAAGCGCGTGGAGGTGCGCACGGCTTTGCGCAGGCCGTCCCAATCGTACGAGGGCTTGCCCTTCTTGTCGGCGGTGACGAAGTAGCCGAGATTCACCGAGCCCAGGTTGCAGGCTTCGAATGGCAGCAGGGGCTGCTCGCCGCACGGGTTGGTCGCTTCCATCTCGCCGACGTTGGGCGTCGGGTTCTTCTGATTGATGCGGTCGATGAAGACCACACCCGGTTCGCCGGTGGCCCAGGCGTTCTGGATGATGGTGTCCCAGATGTTGGCCATGGTCCACACTTCCGGGCGTGATTCAGGCGGCAGCGCCTCGTACTTCTCGAGCGGCAGCAGATCGTTGAGCTGGTACTCTTCGATCTTGAGGCTCTTGGGCAGAACGTAGCGCGCGCCCGTGCGGTAGTTCTGAACGACGTTGGGGCCGCTGGCGTCGCGCTTGTAGGAATCCATCCACGCGTCGGTGACTTTGACCGAGATGTTGTAGTTCTGGAAGCGCGAGAGATCCTGCTTGGCGAAGATGAATTTCAGAATGTCGGGATGATCGATCTTCATCATGCCCATGTTCGCGCCGCGGCGGAAGGCGCCCTGCTGAATCGCGTTGGTCGCTTCGGACAGAACGCGCCAGAAGCTGATGGGTCCGCTGGTCGTGCCGCCGCTGGACTTGATGTAATCACCGGTCGGGCGCAGGCGGTCGAAGGCGAAGCCAGTGCCGCCGCCGGCTTTCTGAATCAGCGCGGTGGCTTTGACGGTGTCGAAGATCTCTTCGATCGAATCGGGAACGGGCAGCACGAAGCAGGCGGAGAGCATGCCCATTTCGCGGCCGGCGTTCATGAGCGTGGGGCTGTTGGGCATGTAGATGCCCTTCACCATCAGGTCGAAGTACTCGCGTTCGGCCTTGGCGACCTGCGCCGGCGACGCGCCATACTTGGCTTCAGCGACCGCGACCGTGTGGGCCACGCGCGTGAAGAGTTCTTCGGGCGTTTCGGTGCACTTGCCGTCCGGACCTTTTTTCAGGTAGCGGCTCATGAGAACGCGGATGCAGTTCTCGGTGAGGCCCAGGCGCTTGCCGTTTTCCCAGACGGGGTCGACGGGTTTGGCGGGTGCTTGTGCCTCCTTCAACTTCTCGGTGCGATCCTTCACCGGGGGGACCTCTGCAATCTTTCCTGCCTCCACCTTACCATCTCCACTCGCGGGGTAAATCATCTATTTTCCGTCCTCCTAAAATGATCCGAAAACGCCTTTGGCGGCAAGCGTTTGGATAAATACGCAGCCTAGTTTAATCTCCGGTTAAAACACTATGCGTTGCGTGTGAGTGCGGAACTATACCCTAGGTATCGTTGCTCACAATCTGAAAATAACGCCCTAATGTTGAGCCTTCAACGGTTCACGTGTTATACACGAATGAGCCCTCCAAGGGGCGCAGTTGCCCACAGGTTTTCCACGCTTCCGGGAGTTATCCACTGCTTTCCCAGAGCCTCCATAGGTGAGCAATAAATTTCAAAAATTTTGCAGGTGAATAACTCTTTTAGGGATGTAAAACGCTGTTTCAGGCCCCTTTTCTGTCCGCAATCGCGGCACATCGCGGTCGTTCACGCCATTTCTGAATAAACGTTTCAGCGCATACGAAAATTTTTTGCGCGGGATATCGATTAGCTTTGCCCGCGCGGCACCGTTGGCTTAAGGTAGAAAATGTAACGGGACGATTTCTCAGGGAAGGAACAGATGCCTCTACGACGTTCGCACGGCTACCCGCCGCTTTCAGGAAACGAAGCACTTCAGCAGCGCAAGCAGATCATCCGCTACATCAACCTCAAGCTTGTCGCGCTCGGTTACCGCGCGCCGATGAGCCGCAGCCACGATAACGGCGAACTGCTGGAGATGTGCTTCGACCTGGTTCAGAACTACCAGGAAAAGATGCGCCTGCTCTCCGAGCATCTCTGCCCCGTCGACCGCCGCATCCAGGATTTTATCAATAAGCATTTCCGCGGCATGGCGCTGAATGGGCCTGTGGATCTGCCGCGCACGTCGATGATCCTTGACCGCCACGGCCTGGCACGCGAGCTCTCGATTCCGGTCGACGGAAATCATTTCGAATCCGAGCTGCTCAGTTCGTACCGCGTCGCGCAGGGCGTGCTTCATAATCCGCGCAGTGACCGCCGCACGACCAAGGGCGTATTCCACGTCGCTGAAGGCGGCCTGCCGGTGCCGGCGGACAAAGTTTCGGTGCCGAAAGTTGTTTTCGGAAACATGCTGCACGCGGCGCTCAATCCGCCAAAGAAGCTGCTGCGCCTGCCGTACACCGTTGGCACCGAGCAGGAAGCGGAGCTGATGCTTTCGCTGCTGATCCGTCCGCTTGTCTGCCCGGAAGTGCCCGGCAAAGATGTCGAGAAGCGCATGGAAATGCGCTTCTTTGCGCCGGGAAGCCTCGTGGCCAATCTGGATTTTGTGGAATCGATCTTCGGCAACGCGGGTGATCCATTCCTGCCTGAAAACGACGCGGCACTGGATGTCGATCACTGGACCGGCAACACCGGCTGCGTGATTCTTGCGCCGCATCTGGTGAACCTGAAAAAGAAAGACGTGGGTCTGCCGCATTATGATCAGGCCACGACGCGCCAGCGCGAACAGGGCATGTGCTGGAAAGACCCCGAGGAGACTTACAACAGCGGAAGCGCCTTCAAGTTGGTCTGCCGCACGCATGAAGGCACGATGATTACGCTGATCGCGGACAACTATTTCGGCTACTGCAAGAAGGAAGTGAAAACGCAGATCAGCCTCGCCGCCAATTTATTCGGTTTGGCCGAGGAAGAGCACGCCGGCGGAGCGCTCGCGTTTCCGCGCTACAATTACGGCGACGACGTGAATGCCAACCGCCCCGCCCGCCATATGCACCTGGACGGGCACAGCTTTGCCGAGATCAAGCGGCTCTACTCGAGCTTCATCGACTTCAAGCCCGAGGGATACGGCGTCGACAAGAATTTTTCGAACGTCATCTACGTACCGGAAGATGTGCACATCAGCCTGCCGAATCAGTCAGTTTCGTGGAAGAAAGACGGCGTTGAGCAGAGCATCAAGCTGCTGCCGGAGACCACGTACGTTCTGCCCTCCGGGTACAAGGTTCATCTGGAAAAACATCCCGGCGCGCCGACGTGGCGCCTGATCGGCACTGAGGCGGAAGGGACCTTCTGCCACAAGCCGTGCACGGTCTCGGGAGGCGGCAAATCGGAGATCTCGAAGTCGATCAATGATGCGGTGCTCTACGGGCCTATTTTCGTCTCCGATCACGAAAAAGATTTCGAACTGGTCGACGAGATCTTCAACAAGGATTACAGCAAGCGCCACCGCGACCCGAATGGCCCCGCCTGCGGCCGGCCGAGCCGCCCAGTGCTCAGCCCGATGCGCTCGCTTGGATCGGTGATCAAATTGCTGACGCCCTCCGCGGTCGATTTCACCGATGAGTACAACGCGTGGCTGCGCACGATTCCCAATCACGTGCTGGCGCTCGTGTTTATCATTAAACGCTTTTACAACCCCGAGTGGGGTTCGCGCTGGCGGGAGTATTTCAGCGTCGACATTGTCAATGGCAGCCCCGGCCACGAGCTCAAGTACATGAACCGCAAGCTCGTGGGAAGCTATCTGCGCGTCGGCCTCTCGGAAGACGGCTCGTGGCGCACCTACAAGCTGCGCCAGGACTTCATCCCCGCTGAAAAAGTGCAGATGGAAGACGACATCTCCGCGAGCGTGGTCGTGCCTGCCGCGTGGCTGCCGGGCGCAGAGAACGTCGCAAACGCGCTCTCGAAGAAACTGGTGATGAACTGCGAGTTCCGCCTGTTCCAGCGGCCCGATGATGCGATCCACCGCGGCTATGACAAGCAGACCGAACGTGACATGGCGGAGAACGGCAATTTCATCTCGAACTTTGAGCCGCTCACGACGGCCGACGCGAAGGAGATGATCGAAGACATCATCCACTTCGATAAGTTCACCGCCCCGATGCAGGATCTGATCAAGCGTGCCGCGGCGGCGCCGGCTGATTGCTACTTTGTCTCGTCGGCTCATCCGCGCATCGTGAACGGAAAGCCCTCCCAGAATCCGCGCTATTTGCAGGTGCGGCCGGACGTTGTTAACGAACAGGGGCGGTATCTTGCCGTCGTGGGTGCGCGGCTCTATCGCAAGCTTCCGGTGGAATCTCCGGTTGTTTTCCCGGTGGATGCAGTCCTCGCCGGGCGGCGCAACAATCCGCCGGACCTGGCGGCGCGCATTCGCCCCCTGGCGGTCTACAATCCGATCCACTACCAGGAACTGCCTGAACTATTCATGGATTTCATCTGCAGCCTGACGGGAAAGTCCCCGTCAACGACCGGCGCCGGCTCCGAAGGGCCGCTCACCAAAGGACCATTCAATGCGATTTGCGCGGCAGCCGATCTGAACAATGCGCTTGTCTCGTATCTGCTGACGGGACAGCAGGGCTTCACGACGGCGGCCGGCTATGTCGGTCCGCACATCCGCGTCGACCACGACATCAGCCTGCTGATTCCCGAGATCTGGTGCCGTCTGCGGCCAAATGAGCGCGACGCGCAGTTCCTCATCCGCGAGAAATGCCTCGAGAAGCTCAACGACTTCCAGTATCAGGGCCGCACGATCCTGGCGAGCCGCCTCGGCTACCGCATCACGAGCCGCTTCGTTCACACGTACTTCGGCCGCGTGTTCGACAACCCATCGGCTGTGTTCGATGAGGCGATACTGAAGCCGGAGACGCAGGGTCTGGATGTTTACGTGGATGGAATTGAAAACATTGTCGAAGCGCAAAAACGTGTGGCGCTGCAGTTCTTCGAAGATGGCTCGGTGAACGATGCCTGCCCGCCGCTGCACGCACTGCTTCACATCATGGCGCACGGCAACTGGAAGGGCAAAGACGCCAATCATCCGGACGTGCGGGCGATGTTTACGCGCGAGTACCTGCTGAACAGCAACTGGTACAAGCAGCGCCTGGCCGACAAGCAGACGCGCGATATTGCGTTGTGGACAAAACACGTTTCAAATCTGCGCAGCTTTTTGTCGAAGAGCAGTCACAGCGAACCGATTCAGCGTTTGAATCTGCGCCAGCGACTGCAGCGCGCTGAGCGCATGCTCGAGCAGGTCCGGAGTCCGGAATACCTGGACCGTTTGTGGGGGACGATTGGTGCCGATCCGGTGCATCAGGGAATCGATGAAAGTGAAGGCCCGGTGCTCGTGGGCGAGCGTTCTAACTTTCAGCGAGCACAGAAATAACACATTGTGCACGAGGCTGCTTCGGACCTGGCTGCTGAAAATAACATTTTTTGCAGCGAAAAATTTTGAGACAACTTCCCAGAGGGTATAATTCTGCCACACCTGGGGACGTTGTTTATGGCTGAGGCTACCTCCGGACCGGCGAGCAAAAACTCGTTCATCAGTTATTGCTCAAAATGTGGCGTGCGTGTGACTGCTAACAGCGCCGAATGCGATCTGTTGTGCCAGGAATGCGCATCCGGACGCAGCCCGCGCCAGTTCCACGCCGGAGACAGCTCCCAGATTCCCTATGTTCACAAGCCCAGTGACGAAGAAGTCATCGAAGACATCCGCGAGAACGTCACCAGCGGCCGGCACAAGAAAGCGTGAGCCCCTTCCCTTGTGGCGAGAACTTTAGTTCGCGAAAATTGTGCGAACTAAAGTTCGCACCACAGATACGCCGAAACCAACATGATGATCGCGCGCGAAACGGAGCTCTACGCTCCCCTGAAGACTTTCTTTGAAGCGCAGAACTTCCGCGTCTGCAGCGAAGTGCACGATTGCGACCTGGTGGCCCAGCGCGGCGATGAACTAGTCATTGTCGAGATGAAGCGCATTTTCAATCTCGATGTCGTGCTTCAAGGCATCGAACGAAAACGCGTCTGCCACGAGGTGTATGTCGCCATCGAAACGCCCCGCGGAGTGGCGCGCAAACGCTGGCGCAAGTTTCTGCGGCTTTGCCGCCTTTTGGGCTTGGGCCTGCTTACCGTTTCATTCCCACAGGGGCGCCGCCGGAAGAACGCAAGCGCGTTGGTCGAGATTGTTCTCGAGCCGGCGCCGTACAAGCCGAAGGCAGAACCAAAGCGCCGCGTGCGGCTGATCGCTGAATTCGAAAAACGCAGCGGTGATTTCAACACCGGCGGCTGCACGCGAAGAAAGATAGTGACCGCATACCGCCAGGAAGCGCTGAGTCTGGCCATGCAGCTGCAGCGCTGCGGCCCAAGCAAAGTTAAATTGCTCCGCGACGCGGCGAAGAGCGCGAAGGCGCAGAGCATTCTGCGCAATAATTTTTACGGCTGGTTTGAGCGCGTTGATCGAGGAATCTACGCGCTCACCCAGAGCGGGCAAGATGCACTGAAAACATACGCGCACGTCGTTGAGGCGCTCGCGAAAACGGCGAGCTGAACTCTGCTAGCGTTTGTCGATTTCGTCGATGAATGCTTTTATCCCCTCCGTGACAGCATCGCCGCCGTCGCTGAAGAACTCAGTGTGATCCGGCGTGTCGATCGAGATGCGCTTTACCGGAACCTTCGCGGACGCAGCGAGGCGGTCCGCCATGACGAAGGGTATCATGCGGTCGCCGCGGCTGTGGCCGATCAGCACCGGGCACGTCACGCTTGCAATCTTCCGCGCGCCTTCGAAGCGGTGCTTCAGAATCGCGCTGATCATGAATGTCGGTAAAAACGGGTAAGTGCTGCTGCCCATGTCGGCCATGCTCGAAAACGTGCTGAACACCGCCAGCCCTGAAGTACTCTTTCGAGACGCCAGATCGATCGCGACCGCACCGCCAAGCGACCAGCCGGAGACAATAATTTTTTTCGGATCGATGTCGCCTCGCGAGAGCAGATGCGCGTGCGCGGCGTCGGCTGTTTCGTAGCACCCGCTCTCGCTGGGCTTGCCGCCGCTCATGCCGTAGCCGGCGTACTCCGGGATGAGCACGTTCGTGCCCATGCGGCGAAACTCATCCAGCTGAAAACGCGCCTCAGAGAGGCACATCGCATTGCCGTAGAAAAAGAGCAGCGTCGGGCGGCGCGCTGCGTCAGGGTGCGGCTTGCCATCGGCTTGCAGAACGCTCCCGAACAGCGCAGCGATGCTTTCGCCGCTGGAAGTTCTAAGCTGCACCAGTTCCGTTCCGGCCGCTGGAGCAAAGACGCGCTTTCCTTGCGTACTGGAACCAGGAAAGATCAGAAACGTCTGTCCGAAGTAGAGGAAGATGAGAACGACGACATAAACCAGCCCAATCAGCCGCAGCACACGCCAGTACCAGGCGGTTTTTCTGCGCGGGGGTTTTTCGGGTTCACTAGCGGGCTCAGCCATACACCCGCACTATACCCTACGCGCTGCCGCTAGCGCCAACTTTGTGTCTCCATGTTGAACGAAACGGATCGCCTATCGTTTGACGACCTGCATTCCATCGCGGCCGACGATGATCTTTCCGCCGGCCATACGCACGGTCCAGCGTATCGCATAGCCGAGGCCGATCTCTTTGAGCTTCAACGTCACCGGATTTTTCTTAAGGCTCTCGTCCATGCCCATCTTGATGCCAGGCGTTTCGGTGAGCTGCTTTATTGCTTCGCCGGCCGGCATGGCTTCGGGTTCAAAATTCAGCATTTCGGCACGGTTGTCGAGCATCTTCGCGATGGGCAGGTCTTCCATCAGCAGCATGCTCTTATCCAGCTTCGCCGGATTGTAGATGAAAATCGCCATGTCCCGCACTTCGTACTCCAGCTTCAGCGGCGTGAGCACCTGCTTGAGCGCCGAGCCTAGCGCGATGTCCTTGGCGTTCAGTGTCACGACCGGCTTCGACGCAAGCGCCGCGGGATCAACCACAAACGTGACCCCGGCCTGCTCGCGGAACCAGTCAATCAGTTCATCGAACGGCTTCTTCACATCGCCGCTGACTTTCTTCTCGAGCGCCGCGTTAAACGGCTTGCGCCACGGCTCCTGCCCAGGGCGCACCGGCTGCGGAAACTGCAGCGCGTGCGCGGAAGAGCAGACCAGAAGTGCAGCAAAAAGGGCAGCGGCAGGACGTGACGGCATGGGGAACTCCCTCCTTATATAAGTTCCGACGCGCAAGTGGCGGAGTTAATCAGGCGCGAAAAGTAATCGTTTTTGCAATACATCACAAGATCTGGCGTGAGTGCCTGCTGTTGTTCCCGTTTCACAGCAAGATCTTAACGGCACGGCGTGCCATGCAAGCTTTCACGGCTTGTGTAGAATAGCCGGCATGAAAAAGAAAGACGCATCCAGAAAAGCCCCGCGACGGGCGGGCATTCCGAAGCTTGCGCCGGGGCAGCCGCATCCTGATCACAACTCTCCCTTCTGCTCCATTCCGGACGCTCTGAAGGAACTTCGCGACGGCCGCTTCGTGATTCTGGTCGATGACGAGGACCGTGAAAACGAGGGCGACCTGGTCATCGCAGCTGAGAAAGTCACGCCCGCGGCGATCAATTTCATGAGCAAGCATGCGCGCGGCCTGATCTGTCTGGCGCTTACGGAAAAACGCTGCGACGAGCTGCAGCTTCCGCTTCAGGCATCGGTGAACACCGCCCGCTTCGGAACTGCCTTCACCGTCTCCATTGAGGCCCGCACGGGTGTTACGACCGGCATCAGTGCCGCCGACCGCGCGCACACGATCCGCACGGCTGTGAATCCCAGGTCCGGTCCTGAAGACCTGGCGCGGCCCGGGCATGTGTTTCCGCTGCGGGCGCGCGATGGAGGCGTGCTGGTGCGCGCCGGCCAGACGGAAGGCAGCGTGGATCTCTGCCGCCTTGCGGGCATGAACCCCGCGGGCGTGATCTGCGAGATCATGAATGACGACGGCACAATGGCGCGCCTGAGCCATCTCGAGCTCTTCGCGGCTGAACACAATCTGAAAATTATTTCGATCCGCGATCTGATCGAATACCGCCGCGCGACGGAGAAACTCATCGAGCGCGCTGCCGAAGTCTCACTGCCCACGCGCTTCGGAACTTTCAAACTGTACGCGTACGTTTCGAAGATGGGTGACCATGAAGAGCATCACCTCGCGATGACGATGGGCGACATCCGCCCGGGCGTCATTCAGACAGAACCGATTCTCGTGCGCGTTCACAGCGAGTGCCTTACCGGTGACGCGCTGGGCAGCCTGCGCTGCGACTGCGGCCCGCAGCTCGCCGCGGCGCAGCAGGCCATCGCGAAAGCCGGCAAAGGAACGATCCTGTACATGCGCCAGGAAGGGCGCGGTATCGGACTCGTGAACAAGCTGAAGGCGTACGAGCTGCAGGAGAAGGGCCACGATACCGTGCAGGCCAACGTGGAACTGGGATTCAAGCCCGATCTGCGTCGCTACGGCCTCGGCGCGCAGATGCTGGTGGATCTGGGTATCCGAAAAATCCGGCTGCTGACCAATAACCCAAGAAAGATTGTCGGTCTTGGCGGGTATGGGTTGGAAGTCGTCGACCGCGTGCCGATCCAGATGCCGGCCGTGACGCATAACAAGAATTACTTATCGACGAAAAAGAATAAGTTAGGGCATCTACTGGAGGATATCTGAGGAGGATTACCGTTGTTGGTAATTACTTCAGCACCGCCGGCTTCTCGACGGGCTTGATTGTCGCTTCGCCGCTGACGCGCTTTTCCAGCACGTAATACTTGTCCTTCTTCAGCTTCGTATAGACAGCCTGCCCATGCGCGGCGCGAACGCCGCGTTCTTTGGCCAGCTTCGGGTCGTTGGCCAGTTCCCAGAATTCCTGCCAGAGCTTCTGTTCAACATCGGATGCGGCCTTGCTGCCATAGCCGCCAGGAGTCTGGCCCGGTTTATCCAGCACGTATCCGTCTTCGGGCTTCTGCTTGCTGCTGAACACGCGCCGGAAGAGGATGATCGACTTGTTCATGAACTGCTCTGAGAGCTCCTTGTCCTTCAAACTTTCATTTAAAGGCTTGAACGGCTCCTCGAACTTGATCACCAGCATGTCGAAATAGACCTCTTCACCTTCGACATCGATGACCACTGGCTCCCCGATCGCGTCGCCTTTTTCGTTTACTTCGACAAATTTGAATTTCGTCCGCTCCGGCGTCTGCGATAGCACCGCGACCTCCGCCATACGCACGTCTTTGGTGAGCTGTTCCACAATCAATTTCAGATTCGCGACCAGCCGTGCCTGCTCACGCATCGGGCCCCAGTACAGTTTTTCGGCGAGGTAGACTCCGCCTGCCCCGAAACCAATGCACAGCAGAATAAATAGTCCAATAATGGCGTTCTTCGAACGTGACATGTGTTCCTCTCAGAGCCGACTTCATCCCGACTGCCCTTATTCTCAACACCACGCAAAGCCATGTCCAGCTTTTTGCTTTACGTTCTGCAGCAAAGCTTAGAATGCATCTTCGAGCGCATTATTGGGGGAATTGCATGGATAAGCTCACGGCAGAAGGCCTCGCTGGCATCCGGCTGCTTTTCTGCATGGCCAGGGCCGACGGCGTGCTTCGCGCGGATGAACGTTTTGCGCTGGAGGACGCGCTGGCCGGTGTGAAACTGCCCGATGGCATCAGCGTCGAGCAGCTTGAGAATGAGACAAATTCTCCGGCCGATCTCGCCGCACAGATCACCTCCGCCGAGAGCCGCGATTTCACCTACGCCAGCGTGTATGCACTCGCACATTGCGACCGCCATCTGCATGAAGCAGAAGAGAGAATCCTGAAAGAGCTGCGCGCCGCGTGGAAAATCGAAGGCAAGGACGACCAGGCTCTGGCGCAGGCTCTTGATGCCGGTCAGCGTGCCGTGCCCGAAAGCGGAGCCACTGTCATCAACGATCCGGGCAAACGCCGCGAAGCGTTTGAAAAATTGCTGACCCGTTACGCTCTGCTCACCGCCGTTACCGGCGCCATTCCTGTGCCGCTGGTGCCGGATCTGCTCGTCGTTCCGATGCAGGTGAAAATGATCTACGACGTCGCGGCGCTGTTTGGCCACAAGAGCGACCGGCAGACGGTTCAACTGATGCTCGAGACCCTTGGCGTGGGCACCGGCGTGCGCATCGCCGTCTCCGTCATCTGCAAATTCGTGCCGGTCTGGGGAAGCGTTGTCGGCGGTGCGTCGGCATACGCCACCACGTACGCGCTTGCCAAGGTCGCCTACGTCTTCTACGAGGGCGGCGGCAAGCAGCCTATCGAATCGCTCAAGCCGGTGTTCCGGGCTGAGCAGGAAAAAGGAAAGAAGGAGTTTGAGCAGCACCGCGCGGCCGTCGCGGAAGCCGAAAAGCAGCACGGCGAGACGCTCAAGAAGCTGGCCTTTGAACTGCAGAGCGGAAAGATTTCGCAGAAGGAATACGAGCAGAGAGTCGATTCACTGGCCTGAGAGCCGTATGCGACCGGACGCCGCTGCTTGACGGATGACGCGCGCCCGAGTTTACTGGATGTACGAAAGACGGATTGAGGCCACGCGCAATGCCACCTCCGGCCATCTATTGCACCGACACACAGGACCGCATCCCGCTCGAGTATTTCGCACAGGGAAAAGCGGTCTGGTGCAACGGCAAGCCGTACCTCGCCTTTGCCGCAAAAAATCTGGGGCTGCGCCCGGACGCCGGTCCACCGGCCAAGTACGCGCATCTCTTCCCTGGCAGCGCAGCGGCGCCCGCGCCCGCTCCTGCGCCGTCTCCAGTTCCATCGCCCTCTCCCTTTCAACGTCCGGCCGTTTCGCTGCCGCAGTCCACGCCGCAGCCACGCGAGTCCCCGTTCCAGCGTCCAGCGGTCTCTGTTTCGCCCGCGCCGGTTCAGCGGCCTGCGCCTCCGCCGCCGCCAGTTACCAACACGGACGAAGTAAATGTCACGATGCATGAGGTTCGCCTCACGCCGGCGCAGCGCCAGACCGGGATCGTTCCACCCGCGCCCGGGCAGCGCCAGACCGGCGTTGTGCCCCCGGCGCCCGCAGCCGCCGCGCGATTTCAGCCGCCGCTCGAATTTACAATGCCGGCCTCGGCGCCAGCGCAGCAGCAAAAATCCGCTTCCCCGTATCAACCCATTGAGACCTCGCTTGAGCCGATCGACGTTGATGCGCTGAAGGCCGGGCCGCAAGCGGCTCCACCATCTCCGCCGCCGCAGCAGGGCATTCCTGTTCCGACAAGCGGGAACCCCGGGCTTGGCGAGTCGAGAGTTCCCTTCACAATGCCGGGACGAAACGTCGGCGTGGGCGGATCGAGCCGCTTTGACGTTCCCAACATCGACCCCAGCATGCCGATGACCTCGGACACGCTGCCTTCACCTCCGCCGGTCGCGCCTGCGCCGAAGCCCCTGAATGAATCGCGCATCGCAACGGTGCCAAACATGCAGGGCGTGCCCGCAAGTACACCGGGCGAATCGAAGGTCAAGACGGTCCCGAATTACCCTGGGATAAAGAAAGAGAGTTCTGATCTCGAACGGACAATCGAATCGCCTGGCAGTGGGCTCTCTGGTGTGGTTGAAGATACCAAGCTGGCAGAGACCAAAGAATCCGAAGGCCCCGCCGGGCAGGTCGATGAGGATACCGCCGGCCTCGAAGACGATCAGGACATGACGCTTCAGGTTGATCCAAACGATCTGCGTAAAATGCTCGGTCAGCATCAGCAGTCCGCGGCCACGGCGCGGCCGAAGCCTCCACCACCTCCGCCTGTGGATGAAGACAGCGACGACTTCGAACCGACCATGCGCGTGAATATGGAGCAGGAGATGCGGGATGCGCTGAACAAGCATTCCAACATCCCCGCAGCACGGCGCACTGAGGACGATGATAACGAACCGGCATCGACCATGCGGCCCTCGCCTGTTCCGATTCCCACCAAGCTCGTTGAATCGACGAACTCAGGAAGCAATTGGAATGTCGGAGCGGCCATAAGGCTGCGTGGCGAGCCGGATCAAGAGCAGAAAGCGGCCGAAGCCGAAAAACTGAGCCGGGAACAAGCGGCCGCCCGAAAGCGCTCCGAGGAGCAGGCTGAAAAGGAACGGCTGGCACGCGAGCGATCGGAACAGTCCGAAACTGAACGCCTGGTGCAGGCCGTGGCCGAAGCCGAGCAGCGCCTGCGGCAACTGCGTGAAGAAAAGCTCCTGGTGCTGAAGCAGATCGAAGACGCTCAAAAAGCGGCCGCGGCCGCTCGCGAGGAAGTTCAAGCACGCGCAGCTGCCAAGGCCGACGCCGAAGCTCGGGCTCACGCCGAAGCGGTTGAACTTTCGCAGTCGCAGAACGAAGCGCGCAAGCACAGCGAGGCGCGCGACCAGGCCCTCGCCCGCGCCGAAGCTGCAGCCAAGGCCGAGAAGACTGCTCGCGCCAAAGCCGAGGAAGAAGCACGCGCAAAGCTTGCGGCCGAAACGCAGGCGCGCTTGGAAGCCGAAGCCCGGGCACGGGCGGAAGCCGAAGTGCGTGCGCGCGCCAAGGCTGAAGCACAGGCACTGCTGGAAGCCAAGGAGCGCGCCGAACGCGAAGCAGCCGCGCTTGAGGACGCGCAAAATGTCGCCGAAGCAGTGGCTGAAGCGCAGGCCAAGGCGAAACTGGAAAGCGAAACGCTGCAGCGGCTGGAGAGCGCCATCCGCGCACGCGTGGAATCGGCCGCGAAGCTCAAGGCTGAAATCCAGGAGCGCTTGAAATCCGAGGGCGAAGCCAAGGCGCGCGCTGAAGCTGCGGCGCTGGCCGCGAAGCTGGCTGAGGAAAAGCTGCGCGAGCTGAATTTGGCCGAGGAACGCGCGGAAGTTGACGCGCAGGAGCGCCAGAAAGCCGTGGAGCGCGCTGCCGAAGAAGCGCGGATCAGGGCCGAGCAGGAAACGGCCGAGCGCATCCGGGCAGAAGTCGAGGCTAAAGCCCGTGCGGCGGCTGAAGCGGCGCGCCTGGAAGCCGAAGAAAAGGTAAAAGCCGCCATGGAAGCCGCACGGCTTGAGGCGGAAGCCAAGGTAAAAGCCGCGGCCGAAGCCGCACGCCTTGAAGCCGAGGCCAAGGCTAAAGCAGCAGCCGAAGCTGCACGTGCCGAAGCTGAAGCGAAGGCCAAAGCCGCCGTTGAAACAGCGCGCCTGGAAGCGGAAAAGATCCGCGCCGCCGCTGAAGCGGCCAAAGCTGAGAGTGCCGCCAAAGCGCGCCTGGCCGCTGATGCGGCGAAACGCGAGGAAGAAGAAAAGAAAAAGCGCATGGCGGAAGCCCAGGCTCGGGAAGCGGAAGCAAAAGCCGCTGCCGAGGCCAAAGCCCGCGAGGCGGAAGCCAAGGCCACTGAGATCAAAGCCCGCGAAGCGCAAGCGAAAGCAGCTGCCGAAGCCAAGGCGCGGGAAGCGGAAGCGAAAGCTCAGGCCGAGGCAAAGGCGCGCGAAGCTGAAGCCAAAGCGCAAGCTGAGGTAAAGGCCAAACAGGAAGCAGAGGCTGCCAGGCGCGAAGCCGAAGCTAAAAAGAACACCAAACCCGAACCTTCGCAGGAAGCAGCGCCTAAGCCCAAGAAGGGCGTAACATTCATTCTTGAAGATCCGCCGAGTACTGTTGATGAGGCGACGCTTGCCATCCCGCAGCGCGCCAGCGCAAACCCGGCTGACGATCCAACGTTTGTGCCGGGCTCAGGCACGCGAGCGCCTTCCGCGGAAACCGGTTCAGCGCAGGAGATCGACGAGATGGCCGAGCTCGCCAGGCAGTTCCGCGAAAAGCGCGAACGCGAGAAGAAACAGAAGAAGAATCCGTAAGCGAACCGTTCAACCCATTGCCTGGAAAAGCAGGATGCTCGTGGCCACCGCGGCGTTCAGGCTTTCGGCTTCGCCCTTCATCGGAATCGTCACGCGCTCCTGGCAGGCACGCTCCATCTTTTCGGAAAGCCCTTCGCCTTCGCTGCCGATGCACAGCGCGATAGGCCGCCGCGTCCAGTCAAATTGCCGGTAGGAAACGCCGTCGCGCACGGACGTTGCGACCAGCCGCAGGCTGCGCCGCATCGCAGCTTCAAGGAACTCCTCTGTTTTAAACCGCAGGATCGGCAGCACCAGCAGCCCGGCGGCCGTGGCGCGCACGACCTTGGCATTAAAAGGGTCGGCTGTTCCTTCAAGAGTAACAAGCGCGCTGGCGCCTGCCGCTTCACACGAACGAATGATCGTCCCGACGTTTCCAGGATCCTGCAGTCCGCAGGCAACGACAATCAAGGCGTCAGGCCGTGAGAAGATTTCGCGTGAATCCCATTCGGGCGTCTTCACGACTGCCGCGATGCCCTGCGGCGTCATCACGTCGGCGATCTTTTTAAAGACATCGCGCGTCACCCGGGTGAGCGGGATGCGGCGGCTGGCCGCCAGGTGGACCAGTTCCAAGTCGCCCTGCAGTAGGTGATCGGCATAGATGATCTCGTGCACGGTCACGTGCTTCAAATTGAGAGCCGCCGCCACGGCACGTTTGCCTTCAAGCAGAAAGCGTTTTTTATCTCGGCGGATGTTGCCGTCGGTGCGCAGTTCCACGTACTCCTTAACGCGCGGATTCTGCGGCGACGAGAGCATGGGAAGCGTCGAAAGGTCCTGGAGCTGGTTCATGCATTCAGTATACGGGTTCAGGCTGAATTTCAGCGAAGTTTCTTAGGTTCGCGACCGCTGATCAGCTTTTCAAAATGAGAAAATAGAACGAACAATCCTTTTCAAAACGAACAAATTCCCCCGACATAAGAAAGTTTTTTTACCAATTCGAACATTGGTGCGTTTTCAGCTTCACACGATGCGCGAATCACTTTTAATGCAGTATGTGGCAGCCGACGAACTTTCACCTACGCTGCAGCGTTTCATCATCGATCACATCAGTTCGGTCGATCAGCTCGAAACGCTGCTTCTGCTGTACCGCAATCCGCTAACCGATTTTACGGCGGAAGAGGTGAGCGCACGCCTGTACACCACGCCTGAGGCCGCCCGCACCCGGTTGGAAGACCTCCGAGGCAGAGCGCTGGTCAGTCAGGTAGATACCAAGAAAACCTATCGCTTTGCCCCCCTATCCAACGAGGCCGTTGCAGTCGTCGACGCACTAGCGAAAGCTTACAAAGAGCGGCCAGTGTCTGTCATTACTCTGATCTACTCCAAGCCGCCTGCCAATCTGCAAGCGTTTTCCGACGCTTTCCGGCTTCGCAAGAAGGAGGACAAGTAGATGTCCGGCTTTGTCTACATTCTCTGCGCACTTACCAGCCTCGCGTGCAGCGTGCTGCTGATGCGCGGGTACATACAGAATCGAATCAGGCTGCTGTTCTGGAGCGGGCTGTGTTTCGGGTGCTTTGCGGCCAACAACATCGTTTTGTACCTGGACGTACATGTCATTCATCAAGTCAGCCTCATGCTTCTCCGTGACGGATTTACGCTCGCCGGGTTGCTGATCCTGCTGTTTGGTCTGATCTGGGATGCGAATTAAGACTGGAGCGCGCCATGCACGAATTCATGACCGGTGGAATTGTCTTGGGATACCTGCTCTCATCCCTGTTCTTTTTCCGCTTCTGGCGTGACACTGGCGACAGGTTGTTCGCACTGTTCGGAGTCTCTTTCCTCATACTGGCGGTGCAACGAACAGCGCTCCTCTTCAGCCACCATAACGAGCCCAACAGTATTTTTTACATCGTCCGGCTTGTCGCCTTTCTCATTATTCTCTTTGCCATCCTCGATAAAAACCGCGCCACAAAACCAGCGGCGCAGCCGCTCGTTGATCGAAGTGGTGGAGGCCAGTAGGTGCGCGCACTGGATTTGACTGCCGCTTTCGCGTAGACTCCCGCCGCTGTTACGGTGTCGTGCAGGAGTTCTCGGACGAGGTGGGCATGTTGCGCTGCTGGTGTGCTCTGTCGCTGGCGTTTTTTCTGCTTCTGTCGCTGCCGGGCTGCGACTTCGTGGTGTCGCCTCTGGGCGGATCCGAAGGCCGCACCCTCGTCTACGTGGCACAGGGAAAAGCCGGAGCGCCAAATGCAGGCATCATCTGCACGCGGCAGGGCTGCGTGGTCATTGACCCCATGCTCAGTCCCACCGTGAGCGCCTCGCTTCACAGCCAGGCGCTGGCCAAGAGCCGCATTTTCTGGGACAACCTTCACACGCAGCGCAAAGAGCGGGCGCGCACGCAGGCCCCTCCCGTGCTGTATGTGCTGAACACAACCTTCCGCGCCAGTCACACCTTCGGCAACCAGGAGTTCGAGCCCACCGCCGACATTGTCTCAACACCGCGCGCGCGCGAGCGTTTGGAACTTGATGGCCGCGCGATGCGCGAGGAATTGCGCGATCTCTGGAAAGTGCCGGGGCTTGAAAGCCATGCCGTGACGACCGCGACACTCACTGTCGACGGCACGCTGAACATCGACACGCAGGACATCAAGATCCAGTTCATTTCCATGGGCGACTGCGTGGGCGAGGGCGATGCGGTCGTCTATCTGCCAGGGCAGAAGGTGCTCTTCGCAGGCGACCTGGTGATTCCCGGATACATTCCGTACCACAAGAGCCGCACCTTGACGCTGAAGAACTGGATCTCCGCCCTGAAAACGCTGGAGAGCTGGGAAATCGAATCGGTGGTGCCCGGTCACGGCGAGGTCGCGCGCAAGGACGCCATCAAGACGCAGCGCGAATTCCTTGAAGCGCTACTTAGCGAAGTCGAGCAGGCGGTGAAGAACGGGAAAAGCCTTGAGGAGACTGCGCAAAGCGTGAAGCTGCCGAAGTATTCCAAGTGGCTGCGCTACGATGAATGGCTCTCCGAAAATGTCAAGCTGGCGTACCGCGAGCTCAAAGGCGGGCCGGCCGTTACGGGCGGCACGCCTCCGGGTGCCGGAGTGGTCGAACCGAAGATCGTCGATAGACCGGACAGTTTTCGCGCAAAATAAACCTGCCGCAAGCTTAGCTATGCAACGTGAGTCTCTACCGGTGTAGGCAGGAAAGTCTACATACTTACGGAGACTTCTCCATTATGCGCGTACCGCTGTGGCTCTGCCTGCTTCTGCTTTCCACATCACTGTTTCCGGCTGAGAAGGCAGACGAGAAGAAGCCGCCCGAGAAAGTAGAAGCAAAGGCCCCGCTCTCGCCCGAGCCCGATTCGGCCACGCTTGAACGCGGTCCTTATCTGCAGCTGGCCACGAACAAATCTATTGTCGTCGTCTGGCGAACCACGGGTTTGAGCACACCGGCTGTACGCTATGGAAAGTCGCCGGATAAGCTCGATCAGACCGTGCCTGTGAAAGACATCACTATCCTTGCGGCTCCGCATATCCGTCAGAAGAAATTTAAGAAACTGCATAGCGCTCCAGACTGGACTTACCAATACGAAGCTGCGATCGGCGGACTCGAAACAAACAGCACGTACTATTACGCGGTCTACGATGGCGAAACGCGACTTGCCGGAGGCGATGAGAATTTCCACTTTACCACGCTGCCGCGGCCCGGAGCCAACAAGTCCGTGCGCTTCTGGGTGGTCGGTGATTCAGGCACGGGCAACAAAGACCAGCTCGCCGTTATAGAAGGCATTCAGAAATGGCTGAGTACGCAGCCGCGAAAGCTTGAAATGTACCTGCACGTCGGCGATATGGCGTACTCGCGCGGCACCGACAAGGAGTTCACGAAGGGATTTTTCAAGCCTTATGCCGACATCCTGCGCAACACGGTGTGCTGGGCGAGCATGGGAAATCACGAAGGAGCGACCTCGCGCGGTGACAAAGGCACGGGGCCTTACTACGACGCTTACGTCTGCCCCAGAAAGGCGGAGGCTGGCGGAGTGGCGTCCGGGACTGAAGCGTATTATTCCTTCGATTACGGCCAGGTTCATTTTATCTGCCTGGATTCACACGATGTCAGTCGCAAACCCGATGATGCCATGGCTCGCTGGCTGCGCGCAGACCTCGAGAAAACCAACGCAGAATGGCTGATCGCTTTTTTCCACCATCCGCCTTACACAAAAGGTAGCCACGACAGCGACAAGGAAACGCGCGAAAAAGAGATGCGCACGTACATCATGCCCATTCTCGAGTCGGGCGGTGTTGACCTGGTGCTCACGGGGCACTCGCATATCTACGAACGATCGATGCTCATCGATGGCGCGTACGCGACACCCACGGTTGCCGAAAACGTCGTGCTTGACGACGGAGATGGCGATCCGCAAGGTGACGGCGCGTACCGGAAATCGGCGGGGCTGAATCCGAACGAAGGTGACGTGCAGATCGTCACCGGCCACGGCGGTGCGAAGCTCAGGCGCAAGGGAACGATGCCCATAATGAAGCGCGTCATTGTCGAACATGGCTCAACGGTCGTCGATATCGCCGGCGACACGCTCACGGCGCGGATGATCGACAAACACGGCGAGCAGCGCGACACGTTCACGCTCATCAAGCAGGGAAAAGTCGTGCCCCAGCGCATCGAGTCACCCAGGCAGCTCGAAAAGTTCGTGCCGTTACCTGAACCAAAGCCGAAGGAACCGGAAAAGAAAAAGAAGGTATTGGATCTCGATGACCATGACGATGACGACCATGATTAAAAAAAAGATTTCTGACGGACGCTTATGATGCGAAATGGATTCGCGATCCTTTTTCAGAAGCATCGCTGCGCGCTTTCAGCGCGGCGCGGTTCGTTTCTAACATACTGTCGAACGCTGGCTGTGGTTTTTGCGATCGTCTTGCGTCCGCTGCTCGCGCACGACAGCCCGGAACATGTCATCGAACAGCTCACGGAACTGCTGGCCAGAGAACCCGCGCCTGACCTGCTGACACAGCGTGCCATGCATTACCGCCTGTTGCGTGAATTCGAGAAAGCCAGCGGCGATATCGAGTCGGCTCTCGCGTTGCGTCCGGATTACTATCCCGCACAGCTTGAACGCGTGAAGCTGCTGATTGCCGAGGAAAAGTACAGCAACGCAGCGGCTGCCGCGAGCGCATCACTGGCATTACGCAGCGACGGCGAGCAGCGCTTCGTACTGCTCTCGCTTCGCGCGCAGGCGCTCTCGACGTGCGGGCGGCACACTGAAGCGCTGGCCGACTGCAGCAGCCTGCTCGAGAGCCGGCCTGACGACGTGGAAATCCTTCTGCTGCGAGCGAACCTGCGCTGGCGCGCCGGCCAGCTGCGTCAGAGCGCCGCGGAGCTTTCAGAAGCGTTCGCCCTCACCGGAGCGGCAGTATTGCAGGAAGAGTGGATCGAAACGCTGCTGGATTGCGGGGAGTTCGCAGCCGCGCGCGAAACAATCGAAAAGGAACTATCCGAATCGCGCCTGAAAAGTACCTGGCTGATCCGCCGTGCGCGATGCCAGCGAGGGGACGCAGTCCGCAACGATCTGGCGCGCGCCATCGCGGAGATCGACTTGCGTCTGCGCCCTGAGCGTCCGGATCTGCAGCTGCTGCTGGAGCGCGCGCATGCAACGGCATTGCTCGGTTTGCGCGCCGAAGCAGAGCGCTCACTGAAGGCAGCAATGAGCGCCGGCGCCAATGGGATCTGTGTGGCACGCGTCAAAGCAGCGCTGGAGAACTCGCATTAAGTCGCTCGGGCTTGGCTATATTCAGCGAACGGCGGGAAACGTCGCTGAAATCTTCGCCTGCAGCCAGGCGCGTGCATCGGCAACGCCGTGAAACTGGCGCATATTGACGCCGCGGTTCACCGCAACAGTCTCGGCAAATGTAATGCGAGACGGATCGCGCGCCGGGCTGGCATCCACAAACGCGATGTATTGAACATCCGCCGAGACGTTTTCAGTCGCTCGCGTCACCAGCGAGAAAAGTTCCGTGATACTCAGCCGCTTGCCCGTGAGGTTTTCTTCGATCAGCACACACGCGCTTTGTTCCCGCACGCACAGGCTGTGAACCTCGCGCAGGTACGCGAGAATGCTTTCGAACGTGTTGTCGCCGGTAATCCTGACGTGCAGATAGCCTGCCTGCCGTTCGAAACTTAATTGGTACGCCATCGCCGTTTTCTCGCTGCGGAGCGAAAGCCGCTCCACAGCTTCAAGGTTATCTGCGCGGCAGAACTGTTACCAGTACATCCGACTCAATGGCTGCTGCGAGGATCACTTGGGCTTGCCAACGTGCTTATCGGCGAAGTCGAGGAACACGTTCCAATCGGTCAGGTTCATTTCGTGTTTCCCGGGACGGATGAAATAGCCGAGCGTGCTGTCGACAAGCTTGTTGTTCTCAGGCATCGTTTTCGCGTCCAACCCGCCGGCGCCGAGCAGCCGGTAGACGGGATCGGCTGCCTGCAGCACTTCGAATTGTCCACCTGGATTGGCCCAGGAATCTTCGACAGCATTGGCAAAGAGGACCGGGCGCGGAGCGACGAGCGCCACCAGGCAGTTCTGATCGAACGGCAGTTTCTGCGGAGCATCATTGAATCTCTTGAATTCGCCGCAGAACCAATGCGGGAAGGACGTATTGATGCGCTTTACCGATTCGCCCACAGTACCGCGGCTTGGTGCCGTGCCGCCGCAGCCAGCCTGCAGCGGCATCGAGATGGCAATGCGGTCATCCATAGCGGCGGCGAGCATGGCGGTCTTTCCCAGGCGCGAATGGCCGACCGCGATGATTTTCTTTGCGTCGAGATCCTTGTCCGTAACGAGGTAATCCACCACGCGTGAAAGGCCCCACGCCCAGGCGGCAATCGTGCCCCAGCTCTGATTGTTGCGCGTCTCGCCTTCTTTCATGTAGGCCGCATGCACGCCATCCGTGAAGTCGTTTTTATCGGGATCAATGTCGCCGGCGTAGAAGGTCGCCACGGCATAGCCGCGGGAAATCGAATTCTCGATATTCCAGACGTCCACGTTCTTGCCGCGGCCGGCATCCGTGGCTTTGTTTTCAACGCAGCCGGCACAGTGTCTGGGCACCCACACCTGCGGCAGAGGAATTTCGGGATCATTTAAAACCGCGTGATTGCCGCAGAAGTTTGCGCCAACAAACACCGGCGCCGGCTGCGTGCGCTGATTGGGAATGACCAGCAGCACATTCAGCGTTGGCGTATTTGGCGGGCCGAAGCGGATCGTGATCTGCTTTTTCGTCGCCTTGCCGTTGAAGTAGTTCTTGTCCTCACGCTCAACTTTCGCGTCAATTTTTTCAGGCGCGGCGGGCGGGATGCCGTACATGTAATGCTGAAAGAGGGCGCGGAGCTCCGGTCTGCGCTTTTCAAACCACTGTTCCTTCGTGGTAACCTTTTCGCCCGACAGCATCGTCAGAGGATCAGGCAATTCAGGTTTTGCCGGAAGCTTTTCGATGTCCGGGAAGTCCGCTGCGAGGACGGTAAAGGTCATCACAATGAGAACGCTCAAGAGTCCGGCGTGTTTCATGGAATGGATCTCCGGTTTATTTTCCGCGTGAAAGACTCTGCCATTTTGCAAAATAGCGCGTGCCCAGTTCGCGCAGTGAAGCACTGTCGAAGTGCAGCTTATCGCCCCCATGATTCAAGCCGTCGGCGCTCACGCAAGCACACATCGGCACGCTCTCTGGCAGCTTTTGGATGATGGGGTTAATCACGCCATACTTTCCCTGAAAGTCCCCCAGTGTTCCAATGACGAGCGGGACCTTTTCAGCATTCAGCTCAGCGCGCAGATCGGCAAAGAATTTCTGCGCTTTCGCTGCATAGTCGGCGGGATTGGCCGCATCCGATTCGCCCTGGTGCCAGAGAATCCCGGCGAGCGTTCCCTTCTCCATCGCGAGCCTTGCGCGCCGCACGGCCTCGGTATAGAGCTTGCCGCCCTTCTTCCATTGGTCGATCGAGGTGCCGCCGACCGCGCAGGGAATCAGGCCGATTGTGTCGCCCGGATTGGCCTCTGCGGCGAGCTTTCCAAAGGTTGTGCCCAGACCGACGCCGGCGATGCTTTTATCGAAGTGAATCGGATCGACAGCCGGGACCCAGGCATCAGTCTTTGAAAGAGCGAGCACGCGCGAATGCGGCCTTTTGTCCTGCTCTTCAACTTTGCCGCGCCCGGCCATGTTGGACTGGCCGACGAGCAGAAACAGTTTGAATCGCTGCGTGGGCGGCAGAGCCGGCGCGTCAGCGGCGACCGCACTCACAATGGAACCAGCGAACAGAAGGAGTACAATCCGGACCATCGTTTCTCCCAGCAAGAAAAACCCCCGGCTTTCAACCGGGGGTTTCGCTGCGTTCCTTGCAATACATCTCAGTTCTTGAGCTGCATGTAGCGGTAGTACACTTCCAGGCAGAGGCAGCCGAGGGCGGTCTGGCCGACGCGGCCCCATTCCTGGGAGTAATGACCCACCGGGTTCCAGCTTCCTGCATCGTCACCCTGCTTGCACTGATTCGTCACCAGCGCGGTCTTCATGCTGTCGTTCCAGCGCTTCCACAAATCACCGCCCTGCTGGAAGACACAGAGCGTGCCGTAGTACCAGTAGTAAAGGTCGACGCTTTCACCGTTTCCGCCCCAGGTCGGCACGCCGCCCTTGTTCACGAAGAACTCGACGCTGGACTGCAGGTCTTCCTTCTTCCAGCCCAGGAACTGGCGGGAAAGATTGCCGATGGCGCAGACGCGGTGTCCGCCATGTGAGCCAGGCATATAGAGGTAGCTCGACGCCGGGCCGTAGCCGCTGTTATTGCCGCCCTCTTCCTTGTGTTCGCAGGAATCCAGGAACTTAATCGCACCGTCGAACGCAGCGGGATTAACCGCCAGGCCTGCGACTTTCGCAGACTTCAGTGCCATGACGAACCAGCCGCTGACGGAAAGGTCTCCGGCCTGCTTGGGTCCATAACGCCAGCCCAGCTTGTCGGAACCTTCGCCGCACTGATGCTTTTCGGTGCAGTAGTCAATGGCCTTCTGCGCCGCAGCCTTCGTATCCGGAATGTTCGCCATACCGGCGGCTTCAGCGATCGCAAGCGTCGCGATTGCGCACGGATAACCCTTGCCGCGATGTCCGCCCGCGTCGGTCTGATCGAAGATCATGCCCTCAGCGTCCTGCTTGCTCTTGAGCCACGCGACGGCCTTCTGAACGTTGCCTTTGTATTCGCCGACTTTTTCCGTGTGTCCGGCGCCGAGGAAGGCCAGCAGCGAAAGGCCGGTGACAGCCGTGTCGGTCTTCTGTTCAGCACCGTACTTCTTTGCATCCCAGCGGCCGTCTGCTTCCTGGTGATAAGCCAGCCAGCGCAGCGCGCTATCGACGCCGCTTTCAGTGGCTTTCGACCCGCCGTGGCGCTTGACCATCAAGCGGCGTCCACCGCCGTTGCGCTGGCCGAAGCTGCCGTGACCCGCGCCATTGTCGACGCCGGTTCCAGTTCCGTTGCCGCCGCCCCAGCCGCCACCCGTTCCCGGGCTCGCCGCGCCGCCGACACCGATGAGGTCTTCAAGACCAGTGCCGCCAACACCTCCGCCGCCGGCCGCGTCGTCATTGCCCTTTACGCTGTGGAACATGTGAGCGTCAGGATTGCCGAACGCGCTCTGCGTGTCTGGGCGGTCCGGATTGATCGTTTCAAAGTGATCGCCGAGTTCCGCCTTTTCAAGAATGTCCGGCGGGACGACGATGTCGGAGGCCTCCTTAGAGGTGGGATCCGTCGGCGGCGTGTCGTGCTTGGATTCCAGCACGTGAGCCGATTCGACTTTCGGCTTCTCGACCGCCTCCTTAATCTCTGGGCGTTGCGCGAGCTCAGTGACCATGACAACCGCCGCCTCGGGTTCGCCGAGGTCGATTGCCATCGACATCAAGCCTGCGAGCGTGATGACCAGCGCGTGCAGCAGGATCGAGACGATCCACCACGGCGTCTGGCCGGTCACGGAGTACAGAAACGGTTGGTCGCCCTCCGTCTGCTGTTCTTCCTGTACCTGCTCCTCGTCGAGAACTTCCTCTTCGTCCAAGTCGCGTGCCATGACGTGTACCTCAGTTGGGTGGCAGAATAGGGAACCAAGCTCATCAAAAAGCATAATTTCGCTTTTCGCAAAACAAACACAAAAATATTGAAAAAATGTCCCAAAAGCACGGGCAAGCGCACAAGTGCTTTCTTGGGGTTGTCGTGAAACAGAGACGCGCAACAGCCCCGCGAGCGAAGTGGTGTGCATTCGCGTGCGCCTTTGGGGGTAGCACGATTGCCTACACTCGTAATACTCCGTGCTTGCCTGGGAGCGATTGCACGGATGCGGCGGTTAAGGCACACCACTTCTTGGCGTGGCACGAAACAGCACGGCCACCCAGCCGTGGAGCGCGTATTAGCTGACGGACATTGGCCCGGGTCTGGGCGGAGCGAGAATGTTCGCCTGTGGCTGTGCTGCCCGCCCGCTGCCCGCCTGCGGTCCGCCATGCGCGCCACTCGTCACCCGGCACCCTCAGAGCCGCAGAGCAGCGAAGCGGCACCGCAGTTTTGTTTGACGCGTGACGTGCTCAGTCACAGAATGTCGGCTTCCATTTTTCAGGCTTTCGCTTTTTTGATGAAGGAGCACGCCAGACGTGAGCACAGGAACCGCCATTCGACGCACGGGCACCGTAAACGCCAAGATCCTCATTGCCGATCCGCTGAATGACCGCGGCTCTGCGATTCTAAAGGAAGGCGGTCTGCAGGCAGAGACACACGCCGGACTCAAAGAGGATCAGCTCTGTGAGATCATCGGCAATTACGACGGCCTGATCGTGCGCTCGGCAACGACGGTAACCCCGAAAATTATTGCCGCCGCCAAGAAGCTGCAGGTCATCGGACGCGCCGGTGTCGGCGTGGACAACATCGACCTGAAGGCCGCCACGGCCGCGGGCATCGTCGTTCAGAACACGCCGCTTGGAAATATCACTTCCGCAGCCGAACACGCCATCGCGCTGCTCTTCGCTTCCGCGCGCAACATCGCCAAGGCCGACAAGGAAATGAAAGCCGGCAAGTGGGGCAAGAAAGGCCTCACTGGTGTGGAACTCAGCGGCAAAGCGCTGGGCATCATCGGCATGGGCAAAATCGGCGGCATTATCCTGCGCGTGGCCAAAGCGATGGACATGCAGGTGCTCGTCTACGATCCGTTCCTTACCGACGCGCGCGCAAAGGATCTCGAAGTCCAGAAGCTCGATCTCGAATCGATGCTCAAGCAGGCGGACTTCGTGACCATTCACACCCCGCTGACGCCGGAGACAAAAAATCTCATCAATAAGGACCGCCTGAAGCTGATGAAGAAATCGGCGCGCATCGTCAACGACGCGCGCGGCGGAATTATCAACGAAGCCGATCTTTACGAAGCGCTGAAGAACGGCACCATTGCCGGCGCGGCGCTGGACGTGTTCGAAGCCGAACCGCTTGCGGCCGATTCGCCGCTGCGCACGCTTGAGAACATTACGCTCACGCCGCACCTGGGCGCCAGCACCGAGGAAGCACAGGAACGCGTAGCCGAAGACATTGCCAAGCAGTTCGTCGAGTTCTTCCGCGACGGCATCATCCGCAATGCGGTGAACCTGGCGGTCCAGGTCAACCCGGCGCTGGCGCCGTACGTGAAGCTTTCGGAGATGCTCGGCAGCTTCGCGGCGCAGATCAGCAAGGGACCGGTATCGAAGCTGAAAGTCGGAATCAACGGAAAAGTGGCTGCTGGCGAAACGCGCGAGATCAGCCTCTGCGCGCTCAAGGGTTTGCTCAAGCGAACCACCACCGATCCGATCACCATGGTGAACGTCACCGGCATCGCCAACCAGCTCGGCGTGGAACTGATTGAAAACAAGAGCGAGAAGGCAGCGACGTACACCAATCTGATCGAAGTCACCGCCGAAACGGCGAGCGGCTCGGTGACCGTCGCTGGAACATGCTTCGATGGCCAGGAGGGCCGCATCGTCCGCATCAACGACTATGACATCGCGGACCTTAAGCCTTCGCCAATCATTCTGTTGATGTTCTATCCCGACCGGCCGGGCATGGTCGGAAAGATCGGAACGATCCTGGGCGAAGCCGACATCAACATCGCGCATATGGCTGTGGGCCGGCGCGAGAAGCGCGGTCAGGCGGTGATCGCGCTTACGCTTGACGACGCCGTCCCTGCGCCGGTGCTCGAGAAGATCCGCAAGGCGATCACTGTAGATGATATGTTTGCGATTAATCTGGCGTGAATGTGGCGCAGGCTTCCAGCCTGCGTGTAGCCGTTCTCTCTTCCGCTGTTGTGGAAACTCATCCCAACAGCGAGCAGGCAAGGATGCCTGCGCTACAAGTTGAAACGCTGGCATGACTAATGCCAGCGTTTTTCTTTGGCAGACGCCTACGAGAGGAGAGAACGTATGATGATTTCATCGACCGTGCGACGGGTTCCGGAGCACACTTCAAAAAAGAACAACGAACGTATTCAGCGCGAAATCGAGCGCAACATCGCCTATTACTCGGCACATCCCGAGCGCATCCCGGAGCGTCTGAAGGAACTGGATGAGGAATGGGATATCGAGCGCATTTTGGAGGCGCAGTCCAGCACATTCGTGGTGCTCGGAACAGTGCTCGGCGCCACGGTGAACAGAAAGTTTTTCATCATCCCGGCCATTGTTGGATCTTTCCTTCTGCAGCATGCGATTCAGGGCTGGTGCCCGCCAGTTCCGATCTGGCGGCGGCTTGGAGTGCGGACTCAAAGCGAAATTGAGAGCGAGCGATACGCATTGAAAGCGATACGTGGCGATTTCGAAGGGATCGGGCCGGCTGCGTCGATTCAGGCCGATAACGAAGGCATGAACCGACTGCTTGAAACGTTGAAAGGCCGATGCCAATAAGCCCACACAAGTTCTGAGTTCAATGCGACGCCGGAATCGACACTGATCGGTTCCGGCGTTCTACTGCTCCGAGAAATTAATCTCAGAAATTGGTGTGATAAAAGTTCAGCCAGCCTCGTCCCTATTAGGGTCCTTCTAGGATCGCAGGGAACCCGTCTGCAGCCTAATAAAGGAGACGAAAAAACCACATCTTGTGCAACTTTTTACAACTTTTGAGCGTGCAGCGGCGTCTAATCGTTGGAAAGAGTGCCAGATGCGGTGTGTTTAACCGTTGTCAAAAAAGAGTCTGAGGCGTAATGTTGCGCCTGGTTGCTGCACGGCGCGCAATTTTTTGCGGGGATAAAACATGAAACAGGTGAGCTTGCTCTGGACCCTTCCGCTGCTGGTGGTTGTGTTGACTGGCTGCGGCAGTCCACCCCGCGAAGTGCCCAGCGCCCGCAAAGACATTGATGAAGCTCAAATGGCCATGGATAGCTCACGTTCCAAGGAACGCGTGGGCGATTACGACATGGCTCTTGGCGATCTGCGCCGCGCGCGCGAGGCCATCAATAAAGGCAAGACCTACGCGGAAGACACCGACCTCAGCAAGCTCAACAGCATGGATGACGAGGTCCGCAAGCGCATGATGGACCTCGAAACCAGACGCCTGACGAAGGCCAGCGAGCCGGTGAAACCCAAGGCAGTCGCGGCGGCGCCGAAGACCGAAGATCCG
>Ga0196964_10000147_pt1 | contig 48677 bp, 46 predicted proteins | sample S1_10metaG_FD_148615 | JGI IMG/M metagenome (GOLD analysis project Ga0196964, IMG submission 148615) | Soil microbial communities from Anza Borrego desert, Southern California, United States - S1_10 | ecosystem: Environmental > Terrestrial > Soil > Desert | place: USA: California | collected...
AGGCGTCCCATAAGAAAACGACCGTTTTGCGTATTCCTGAACCGCCTTAATCACCGGCTCGTAAGCATGCCCAAATATCATAGGTCCCCAGGAAGCGATGAAATCAATGAACCTGTTTCCATCCACATCATATAAATAGGCGCCCTGAGCTTTTTGGATAAAAATAGGTGTTCCTCCAACTGATTTAAAGGCCCTGACAGGTGAATTGACTCCACCGGGAATTGATCGTTGCGCTCGTTCGAATAATTGCTGGCTTTTTGAGATTTTCATTGTTTTTTCCTACTGGAGATTAACCGATCAGGCTGATTGCTTGTTTGGCAAAATAAGTAGCGATCAGGTCAGCGCCTGCTCTTTTCATCGACGTGAGGGTTTCCAGGATGGCTTTGTTTTCATCGATCCACCCCAGTTTAGCTGCGGCTTTTATCATGGCATACTCTCCGCTTATATTATAGACGCTGACCGGTACATTAACTGCGTTTTTTACCTCCCGGACAATATCCAGGTACGACAATCCTGGTTTTACCATTACAATATCTGCACCTTCATCTACATCCATCAAGGCCTCCTTTACGGCTTCTCGACGATTTGCAAAATCCATTTGATACGTTTTCTTATCACCAAAACCCGGAGCTGAATCCAAAGCATCGCGGAATGGTCCATAAAAGCATGATGCATATTTAGCACTGTAAGCCATAATACCCACTTTATCAAAACCCTCCTGTTCGAATCCGTCGCGGATGGCTTTTACCCTGCCGTCCATCATATCGCTGGGAGCGACCATATCAGCGCCCGCTTTAGCATGAGATAGGCTCATTTTCACCAGTGCTTCTACGGTGCGATCGTTAAGGATCTCGCCTTTTTCCACGATCCCATCATGGCCATACGAAGAATAAGGATCTAAGGCCACATCGGTCATTACATACATCTCGGGTACGGCATCTTTGATCGAACTAATGGTTCGCTGCATCAAACCCTCCGGGTTCCAGGATTCCTTTCCCGTGTTATCCTTCAATTCATCCTTACATTTAACGAAGATCAGTACCGATCTTAAGCCCATGGCCCAAAGTTCTTTTACTTCACGCTGCGCCAGATCCTGGGTTAGGCGGAAATAACCAGGCATGGAAGAGATCTCGGTCCGGCTGTTATTCCCTTCTTCTACAAACAAAGGCACGATGAAATCATTTGGTGTCAGGCTGGTTTCCGCAACCAGGTTTCGGATGGCTGGATTTACCCTTAATATTCGATTTCTTCTTTGCAAATGCATAATGATTTTTTATACCCAATTTTTTGGGTGTAAACAAACTTGGAGCAATCTATCTTCTTCGCTGCCCGGAACAGGTTGGTGATCATATTCAAATCGTACCGACGGCGGTAAACTCATCAGGATGCTTTCGATCCGGCCACCTGTTTTTAGCCCGAATAACGTGCCCCGGTCATGCACCAGGTTGAATTCAACATATCGTCCCCTCCTGATCTCCTGCCAGTATTTTTGTTGTTCTGTAAAAGGATTTTTATGTCGATTTTCCACGATAGGAATATATGACGGCAGGAAAGCGTTCCCGCAAGCCCGAGCCAATGCAAGCCAGAAATGCTGCGATTCACCCGGAGCCGGACGCCGCTGATCATAGAAAATACCTCCGATACCTCTCCGCTCATTGTTGCGATGTGTATTTACAAAATAATCATCACAACTTTTTTTGAATTCGGGATAGTAAAGCGGGTTGAACTGGTCGCAGGCCTGTTTTAAAGTTTGATGAAAATGCACGGCGTCTTCATTAAATAAATAGTATGGCGTAAGGTCTGTTCCGCCTCCAAACCATCTATCCGTCAGCTCCCCTTTTTCAGTACTTATTTCAAACATTCTGTAATTGCAATGGATGCTTGGAACAAATGGATTGAATGGATGAAGCACAACAGATAATCCGCAGGCCCACCACCTGGAACCATCTATATTCAACTGTTGACGCATCACGTCTGTTATCTGTCCAAATACAACGGATGTATTCACACCACCTTTTTCGAATATAGCCCCGCCAGAAATCACCCTTGTCTTACCGCCACCTCCGCCTTCGCGCTCCCAGCAATCTTCCCTAAACCCGGATTTTCCATCAATTTGTTCCACAGAACTGCAAATTTGATCCTGTAACTCGTGTATGAAATCAACCCATTCCGATTTAATATCTGTAGTCACTGAGTCCATAGCCCCTTTTATTTGGTATCCTGATATTCTTTTACTGCATCTACAAATGCCCGGGCGTGGTCCACGGGGACATTAGGCATAATACCGTGACCCAAATTGGCAATATAGCTCTGTTTCCCAAATCCATCGATCATCTGCCAAACCCATTTTTTTATCTCCGGAATTGGCGCCAGTAATTTTGAAGGATCAAAATTACCCTGCAGTGTAATCGCGTTCCCAGTTAATTCCCTCGCTAACCGGGGACTTATACTCCAGTCTATTCCGATTCCCTGAGCTGGCCCGCGACTTAACTCCGGCAACGCATACCAGCATCCCTTTGGAAATAATATGACCGGAGCTTCTTCTCTCAGCGCTTCAGCAATCTCTATTAAATATGGCTGCGCTAAGATCTTAAAATCTTCAGGTGACAAAGCGCCTGCCCAGCTATCGAATAACTGCACTACATCAGCCCCTGCTCTTATTTGAGATTTCAGATAACTCGTCGTTATTTTAGTGATCTTCTGCAGCAATGATTGGGCTAATCCGGGTTGTGTGTAGGCAAATTGCTTGGCCTTTTCCCAGGTTTTACTGCCTTGTCCTTCCACCATGTAGCAAAAAATTGTCCAGGGAGCACCCGCAAATCCAATCAGTGGGATACGTTCATTTAGTTCTTTTTTTGTCAGCGTCAATGCTTTTAAAACATAATCCAGGTGTTGTTCAACATTATCCGTATTTAGGTCTTCAACATCTCTTTGAGTTTTGATCGTTTTTGGAAGGAATGGTCCTTTTCCTTCTTCCAGGGTGACGTCAAGGCCCATAGCAAGCGGAATAACCAAAATATCCGAAAATATGATCGCCGCATCCACGCCGACCTCTTCCACCGGCTGTAATGTTATTTCTGTAGCCAGTTCCGGTGTTTTAACCCGGGTAAAGAAATCATATTTTTTTCTCAATCTCACATAGCCGGGCAGATACCTCCCGGCCTGCCTCATCATCCATACAGGTGGGCGATCAACCTTTTCCTTTTTCAAAGCTTTAAGCAAGAGATCGTTTTTCAGTCTAATTGACGATGCAGTATTCATGAAAAGAATTCCAATGCTTTGTTTAATAAATTTTCCTTGCCGCTTTTTTCAGAAACAATAATCTTGTTTGCAGAGAATTTTTTCAACTCTGCCGCAGTAGTAGCACCGATAGCAAAAAGAACCGTATCCGGCGGTACAGGGTTTGCCATAAAAAAGCTTTGCACGGCACTAGGGCTAAAAAACAATATGCCACAATATTTTTCTGTGATCTTGCCTGGATGCATCGCCGTATTATAAACGACAATTTCATCTACAATGAATCTCCGGCTTCTTAAATAGCCAGGCAGCTCATATCTTCTCCTGTTGCCGCAAAAGAAAACAACTTTTCCACTCATTTCTTTTTCAGCGATCAGATGGGCCAGTTCAAGTGCGGAGGATGCAATGCCCGCGATTTTCCGAGGACCAAAGTATTTCGCAACAAGTCCTGAAGTGGTGTTGCCCAGACAATATATTTTCCAGTCAGGTACTTTGCTTTCAAATACCGGGACAACTGATTGAACCGCGTTTTTACTGGTGAATACAACCACCGCCGATTGCATTAAAACTTCCTTTATAGCCTGAAACGTTTCACTGGTTTGAATAGCCTGAACTTCAATCAAGGCTGTACATACAAGTCTTACCCCTTTTTTACTGGCCGTCCTTACCAGCCTATTTCCCAGGAGAGCGGTAGATAATATGTTTGTTTTACCTGGTTGCATTCCTGATACTTTCTATGATCACTTCACCACCATTTTGGAGAATGGTCCTGGCTGCGCTGGCCCCAAGCTGTAAAGCATTTTCCACAGGTTCCTCAAGGGTTACCTCTGCGATCATTTTGCCATCGGGACTTAATATATTTCCTTTGAAACTTACCTTCCCATTGACTAATTGTGCGAGCGCTGAAATTGGTGTAGAGCATCCTCCCAGCAGGGCCTTGAGGAATTCTCTTTCGATTTTTGTACAAAATGCGGTGGGTTCATGATTCAATCCTTTTAGTGCAGTCGATATTCCATCGTCGTGTTCCCGACATACCACAACAATGGCTCCTTGTGCAGGTGCCGGTAACATCCAATCGAGGTCAACTGACTGCTGCGGCCTTAGGCCGATCCGCTCCAAACCCGCCGCAGCAAAGATGGCCCCCTCCCAATTGCTTTGTTCCAATTTGCTAAGCCGCGTATTAACACTCCCTCTTAGATTTTCGATTTTATGCCCCGGGAACCGGTGAAGCCACTGGGCGATCCGGCGAATTGAGCTGGTAGCAATTACCGCATTTTTATCGGTTAATGAATTCATGCTGTATTCCGGGGCTTTCGCCGCGGGATGAGGAACGAATATATCGCTATATGATCCCCGTTCCAGCACAGCCGCCTGTTGCAACCCTTTTGCTAATCGTACCGGCACGTCCTTTAGAGAATGGACAGCCAGATCAACACGACCATTCAGCAAAGCAGCATCCAGGCTTTTAGTGAAAATACCTTCGACACCTATTTCATACAGGGGAGTGATTAAATCTATATCACCTTCAGACTTTATATAAACAAGTTCAGCTTCAATACCCACTTTCTTTAACGCATCCTTTACTAATGTGGCTTGCCAAACAGCGAGTTGGCTGTCCCGGGTACCAATGCGTAAGATTTTCTGCATTAATTTTTGAGGCTTATAAAATCATTCAGCGCCAAAATATACTGGCAACCCCGCTGGTTCTGGTATTTGATCCTGCCGGCAGTTTCGTTTAGTACCTTTTGTATCTGCATTTCCATGCTCTTGTTGCAGGTAAATACAGGACCGGAATATGAGGAAAGGTTATAAAGCTCCTTTAATTTGAACTTCAGTTCTTTTAACATAGGAACATGTTTCCGCATCTCATACCACTCAATAAATTCATTCATCATTTCAGCGATAAGGACTTTTGCTTTAGGTACTTCCGCCTGGCGGTTTTTCAGCGTTTCATCTTTTAATATGGAGAGCTGATCAACATTTACGAGCCGGATACCAGGTAAAAGCCCTGCAGCTTCTTCGACGTTACATGGGATAGAAAGATCAAGGATCAGTTTTTCTCCCTTCTTTTCAAGATGATCTTTTAAAATTACAGGCCTCATGGAATCCGTTGCCACCAGGATGATATTTGCACTTGCGATCTCCAGTTCCAGTTCCTCCATAGCAGCGAACCGCAACCCCAGCTCGTCAGCGAGCTTTTGTGCCTTTTCTGCTGTTCGATTTATTAAGGTTATACGGGGGGTATCAATATTTGTAACCAAATATTTACAGGTATTGCGCCCGATCTTGCCTGTTCCAACCAAGAGAATATTTTTCGACGCCAAATCGGGGATCCTATTCTTTAAATATTGAACTGCTGTAAAGGAAACTGAAACGGTCCCGTTACTCAATCCTGTTTTATTCTTAATGGATTTGGAAGATTGAAGCACACTATTCACTAAACGTTCAGTAAATCCGCCCAGAAACCCTCGCTCTTTGGCAAATTTTACTGCCGTTTTTAATTGCCCGACGATCTCATAGTCTCCAAGGATCTGTGAATCCAGCCCTGCCGCTACTTCGAATAGATGTTGCACGGCTGACCGGCTGTTCTTGATGTAAGCAGATTTTTCAAATTCAACTGCGCTGCCGTTCGTTTCGGAACAAAGGAGTTGAATCAACTGATGGCCGGAATGAGCGAATCCGTAGATCTCAGTCCGGTTGCAGGTGGAAAGAATGAAAATTTCCCTTAAGCCCTGGCGAGATGCTTTTTGTAATATGTTTTCATACTGGGGGTAACTAATTGCATAATTACCTCGAATCGAAGCATCTGAATTTTTGTAATTTATACCTGCAACGAAAAAATCTGATATATTCTTAATACTTTCTATTACCATTGATAAACAGTCAATGCAAAATTAGTTTTGGTAACCGCAGCAGCCTAAAATCTGTGTCATTACAACGTCATTTTAAGACTTAAAAATTGCGGATGATTAACCGATTCGGACTTTTTGAATAAGTAACCGGGATGATCAATCGCTAATTACATTTGCACATATTTAAATGGATGGAACGTGGAATCATCTTAATGAACCTGGGGTCGCCTGATTCAACTTCTCTAAAAGATCTGAGGAAGTATTTGAGCGAATTTTTAATGGATGAACGGGTGATCGATCTGCCTTACCTGAATCGTTGGCTGTTGGTGAAAGGGATCATTGTCCCTTTTCGTGCTCCCCGCTCTGCGCGGGCCTATAAAAGCATCTGGACATCCGAAGGGTCTCCGTTAAAAGTATTCACCAGGCAACTGCGATCAGCCCTGGGTAAGGTGATCAACGAACCAGTGACGATTGCTATGCGCTATGGCAATCCTTCTCCGGCGGAGGCATATAATAAACTCATGAGGGAGAACCCGGAACTGTCTGAGGTCATTGTTTTTCCCCTCTATCCCCATTATGCAATGAGCAGTTATGAAACTGCAGTGGAGTATGCTAAAGAGGTACATAAAAAAGGAGGATACAATTTTGATCTTAAATTCATCAGGCCGTATTACAATGATCCGGGGTACATAGAAGCATTGGCGGAGAGTATGCGACCTTTTTTAGGGAAAGACTTTGATCATTTTTTATTCAGTTATCACGGAATTCCTGAAAGACATATATATAAAGGGGATGTAACGAAACAGCATTGTTTAAGATCGGCGGATTGTTGTGAGACCGCTTCCCCCGCTCATAAACAATGCTACCGCCATCAATGTATGGTCACTACCAGGCTGGTCGCCGAAAAATTGGGGTTACCTGGCGAAAAATACAGCGTTTCCTTCCAGTCCAGGCTGGGTAGAAGCGAATGGTTAAAACCTTATACAGCAGCAAGACTCGAACAATTACCAAAAGAAGGGCTAAAAAAAATTATCGTTGCCTGCCCGGCTTTTGCGAGCGATTGTCTCGAGACACTGGAGGAGATCGCTAAGGAGGGACAGGAGATCTTCCTGCATGCAGGAGGAGAATCATTTACATTAATCCCCTGTCTGAATGCTCATCCAAACTGGGTATCAGTGATTGCAGGATGGATACATGCATATGATAAAGGTAATGATCAAATGATACTTACATAATGTATCTGTATCTGAAAGCATTTCATATTGTTTTTATAGTCACCTGGTTTGCCGGGATGTTTTACATTGTCAGGTTGTTTATTTATAATACCGAAAGCATGACCAGACCCGAGCCGGAACGTACTATTTTACAAAACCAGTTTCGGATAATGATACGCCGGTTATGGTTAGGGATTACCTGGCCGTCAGCCATACTAACCCTTATCTTAGGATGCTGGATATTGATCCATGGAAATTGGGATAAGCAACTGGATTCAGCAGCCGGCCGGTGGTTATTGGTTAAACTGGTTTTTGTGCTGCTCCTGTATGTTTATCATTTTACATTGCATTATATTTTTCGACAACAGAATAAAGGAATATTTCAATACACATCACAGCAACTGCGTATTTGGAACGAGGTGGCAACCGTTTTTCTAGTAGGAATAATCATGCTGGCTACGGTCAAACAAACAATAAGTTGGCTTTGGGGAATAGGAGGGCTCATTTCTTTAATAATTATATTATACGCGGGGATCATGATATACAAACGCGTAAGAAATAAAAATTAGTGGACTTGAGTCCAGAGATTCTAATTCTTTCAAACCGATCGTTAACGCTTTATTAGTCTTCAATTACCGCCCGGTTTTGCTTAATTTTGCAGACTTTTTATGAGCACCCGGTATAAGGAATTTTCACAACTAAATCTTCCAGCAATTGAGCAAGAGATTCTTTCTAAATGGAAAGAGGAACAGGCTTTCCAGAAAAGTGTAGAGTTGCGCGAAGGAAAAGAAGCTTTTGTTTTTTATGAGGGTCCGCCCAGTGCGAATGGTCTGCCCGGCATTCATCACGTCATCTCCCGGACGTTGAAAGACCTGGTTTGCCGCTATAAAACCATGAAGGGATTCCAGGTGAAGCGAAAGGGTGGGTGGGACACCCATGGATTACCCGTGGAACTTGGTGTTGAAAAGGAATTAGGGATCACGAAAGAAGATATTGGTAAAAAGATCTCTGTCGAGGAATACAACCAGAAATGCAGGGATGCCGTGCTTCGCTACAAGGATAAATGGGATGAACTGACCCTGAAAATGGGTTATTGGGTCGATCTCAAAGATCCTTACATCACATTTGAAAATAATTACATCGAAACACTCTGGTGGTTATTAAAAAAACTTTATGATAAGGATCTGTTGTATGAGAGTGTGAGCATTCAACCTTATTCTCCTGCAGCCGGTACAGGGTTAAGTTCGCATGAACTGAATCAACCCGGGTGTTATAAAGAGGTAAAAGATACGAGTGCTATTGTGATGTTTAAAGTTATTGAGAATGAAAAAAGCGGATTTTTATTTAAAGTAGCTGAAGTCGGCAGTAGCATGTCAGCTGTCCGACCTCCATCTTCCGACCTCGGACTTCGGACCTCTGACATCTTCTTTCTCGCATGGACAACAACTCCCTGGACGCTTCCTTCCAATCTGGGATTAGCTGTTGGACCTAACATTGATTATGTATTGATTAGAACATTCAATCCCTATACACATCTTTTAATAAATGTTGTTCTCGCGAAATCCCTGGTGAACAGATATTTCAAGGCAGAAGGAGTAAACGGGGATTTTGAGAATTATTCAGATGCTGTTTCTTCCGGGACTACAAAAGGTGAATTTATTCCCTGGAAGATCATCGGCGAATTCAAAGGCTTGGAATTGGAAGGAATTTCCTACGAACAACTCTTACCGTATGAAGCAAATCGGACTGATAATCCGAACGCATTTAAAATTTTACTCGGGGATTTTGTAACAACAGAAGATGGAACCGGGATCGTACATACCGCCCCCGCCTTTGGTGCCGATGACTTCAGGGTAGGCAAAAAATATGATATTGGAATCCTGACCATGGTAGATCGCCAGGGGAAATTTGTAGATGGACTTGGGGAATTCAGCAATCGTTTTGTGAAGAATTATAAGAATGAAAAGAATTATGTGGATGTTAATGTGGATATCGCGGTAAAACTCAAAAAAGAAAATCGCGCGTTTCGCGTTGAGAAATATGAACACAGTTACCCGCATTGCTGGCGAACCGATAAACCGATATTATACTATCCATTGGATGCCTGGTTCATCAGGACCACAGCGATCAGGGACAGGATGGTTGAATTAAATAAGACGATCAACTGGAAACCCCGTTCCACCGGGGAGGGAAGATTCGGAAACTGGCTTGAGAACATGGTGGACTGGAATTTAAGCCGAAGTCGTTACTGGGGAACACCATTACCTATATGGAAGACTGATGATGAGGAAGAAGAAATCTGTATCGGTTCCATTGAACAATTAAATGAGGAAATCAGGAAGGCGAACGAAATTTTGGGTGAAGAGGTAAATAAAAATTACCTGCATGAAGGGATCCTGGACCTGCACAAACCTTTTGTGGATGAGATCATACTGGTTAGTAAGTCGGGGAAACCAATGCGAAGAGTAACCGACCTGATCGACGTCTGGTTCGATAGCGGCTCCATGCCTTATGCACAATGGCATTTTCCTTTTGAGAATAAAGAAGAATTTGAGAGATCATTCCCGGCCGACTTCATAGCTGAGGGGGTCGATCAAACGAGGGGATGGTTCTATACCCTGCACGCCATTGCTGCGCTGGTATTTGATTCGGTGGCCTATAAAACATGTGTCTCCAATGGGCTTGTCCTGGACAAGAATGGAAATAAAATGAGCAAGAGACTGGGTAATGTGGTGGACCCTTTTAAAACGATTGATCAATTTGGAGCAGATGCCACCCGTTGGTACCTGGTCACGAATGCTTCCCCCTGGGATAATATGAAATTCGACCTGGATGGGATCAGGGAAGTACAACGAAAATTCTTCGGCACATTATATAATACTTACCAGTTCTTTGCACTCTATGCCAACGTGGATGGATTCTCATTCAAAGAGAAATACATTCCTATTAAACAGCGCCCCGAGATCGATCGCTGGATCATTTCCAAATTGAATAGCCTCGTGAAAACGGTGAATGCGTTCATGGAAGATTATGAACCTACTCAGGCCGGTCGCCAGGTAGAGGATTTTGTGGATGAACATCTAAGCAATTGGTATGTGAGACTTAGTCGTAGAAGATTTTGGAAAGGGGAGTACGAGCAGGATAAGATCTGTGCATACCAAACACTGTATGAATGCATCGAAACGGTTGCTCGATTGATCGCGCCGATATCCCCATTTTTTAGCGAGGCTGTGTTTACTAATTTGAATGCTGTAACACGGCGGTATCAAGCTGCTTCAGTGCATCACCTGGATTACCCGGTTGCGGATCACACTTTGATTGATGAAGACCTGGAAGAAAGAATGCAGCTGGCACAGGATACTTCCTCCCTGGTACTTTCTCTCAGGAAAAAAGTAAATATAAAAGTTCGCCAGCCACTTCAGAAAGTATTGATACCTGTATTGAATAATAACATGAAAAGTCAGTTAAAACAGGTCGAAGATCTTATCAGGGCGGAAGTAAATGTAAAAGAGATCAAATACCTGGAGACTGACAATAGTTTTATCCGGAAAAAGATCAGGCCCAATTTTGTTGCCTTGGGAAAAAAGTTAGGACCGAAGATGAAAGCAGTAGCAGCAGCTTTAGCTCAATTCGGCCAGGAGGATATTCAGAGTCTGGAAAAAGAGGGCAATTATAATTTGTCAATTGAGGGCGAACCCGTAATATTACAGCTTGCAGAAGTTGAGATCAGCAGTGAAGATATACCGGGTTGGACCGTCGCTAATAAAGGAAATCTTACCGTTGCGCTGGATATCACGGTGACCCCCGAGCTTGAAGCGGAAGGGAATGCACGCGAATTTATTAACCGCATACAGAAGATACGTAAAGACAGCGGTTTCGAGCTAACCGACCGGATTGAAGTTAAGGTCTCAGCACCCAATGGTATGAAGAAATCACTGGCTCAGTTTAATACCTATATTTGCGCCGAAATTCTGGCTGATAAGCTGGAAATAGTCCCTGATATTCAAGGAGGTACAGAAATTGAAGTCAATGATGTTTCGTTAAAAGTGATTGTTTTAAAAAAAGGGTAACCACATGGCAACGAAAAAGCAAGCCCGTTCCACTAAAGGAAAAAAAGCTGGTAAACCAGCTCCCCGCTCAAAGGCCGGGGCAAAAAAAGCCAGGCCCGTCAAGACTGCTAAGAAAACCGGGAAACCTGCAGCGAAAAAAGCTGCACATAAAAAACAAGTATTAAAGAAGAATTCATCCAAGAAAACCCCAAAGATCGTGGCTAAGAAACCCGTGCAAAAATCAAGTAAACCCGCAGCTAAACCTGTAAAACCGGCTCCTAAGGTTGCCGCAAAACCTGAACCGCCCGTTCAAACTCCGCTTAAGAAGAGTGGGTCTGTAGATCCTAAATCATTGGTGTCTATAAAACCAAAGGTGAAACCAATCACAAAAAAAGAACCCCCGAAGCCTTTAAAAGTGGTCATCCCAAAAACAACGACCAAGAGTTCAGTAAAATATGAACCCGAATTCACAAAATCAGTACTTGATACAGGTGGTACATTTCAACATTCGGGTCCGACTATGCGCTATTCTGATGCCGACCTGGCTGAGTTCAGAGAGATTATCCAAAAGAAACTGGATGCAGCTAAAAAAGAATTAAGTTATCTGCAGGGACTTATCACTCGCAAGGATGAAGGTGGTGATATGGACGAAGCTCGTTACATGACCATGGAAGATGGAAGTGTAAGTATGGAACGCGAGCAACTCAGCCAAATGGCCAGCCGACAGATCACGTTCATCGATCATCTGGAAAAAGCGATGATGCGTATTGAAAATAAAACCTATGGTATTTGTCGTGTCACGGGGAAATTAATTGACAAAGCCAGGTTACGCGCCGTTCCTCACGCCACGCTGAGCATCGAAGCAAAGCAGATGATGAGCAAATAGGTGAATAGGTGAATTGTGAATTTGTGAAATGGCAAATGTAAACGACCAATCACTTTCTCATTTCTTATTCCTTATTTCTTATTTCCTGTCCAGGAACACCTGGAACCCCACCCCTATCATGAATCCATGACTGGTAAATTTCGTGGTGGTTTCATTTTCCCTGGTTTCGTCGATGGATCCATTATTTCCCAAGTCTCTTAATGTTGTTCTCTTGAAGTTGTTCTTATTGTAAGAGAAATTATACCCAACATAAAAATCGAGACCAGTCAATGCGCTCACCATTTTAGTGAGACCTGCCTGGACAGTGGCATTTGCGAAAAAGCCACCGGTAGAATTTCCTTCATAGGTGTCTTTATAGGCAAGTGGAGCAGATCCACCATAAAAAAAACCTTCTGTATTCAGGTTGCTGATACCTGCATTCATACCTACCTGTGCAAATGGCATCAGTTTACCAGATGATTTAAAATAATTCCTGACGAACCCACCTAGCCCAATATTGAAACTTTTCGATTTGTCTTCCTGGTATGTTGACCCGTTCTGTTCAAAACTGGTCGTGTTTCCCTGTGGGTTCAGATTCAGAGAAACGCCGATAACAGTTGCATCATTAATAAACCATCCCAGACTGGGAGTGATGTTTGCATTGTAGCTAGTGACGTGGGATCGATTGCCCCCTACCTGCGAAACTGAATAGTCTGCATCTCCAGAATTATATAATACACTTCCAATTGAAGAGCCGACCATCCTCATCCCATTTTTGAATTGTGCCTGGCTTTTCAATGCTATAAGCGTAAGGAGAAATACAATTAGCTTTTGTTTCATCTCATGCAGATTTGGTAATTTGTGAAAGCAACAAATATAGCGGTTAATGCAGGAGGCATAGCTCGATTTTTCCCCTCTTTTCCACAGGATTTATTTTTTTTCCTATAACTTTAAAACTTAGTTGGAAGAAAAGGAATTTCCTTTTACTTTTAATATTGAAACTAATTAACAGCCAAAACAACTTTTATGAGAAAGTTCAGATTTCTTTCCCTGCTGGTTTTAGCATTTACAATAATCATAGCAAGTTGTACCAAGGAAGGTCCGGAAGGTCCTGTCGGTGCACAGGGTCCACAAGGTCCTCCGGGGTCTGGTGGTGCTACTGGTCCAACTGGTCTGACTGGTCCACAAGGTCCGGCTGGTCCAACTGGTCCACAAGGTCCTCCCGGAACTGCCAATGTGATCTATTCTGTGTGGTTCACCCCAACTGCATGGACTACTCCTGGCCTCAGTCAATCAACTCATAGTTTTGACAGATCGGCTCCCGGTGTTACACAGGCGATAATCGATAATGGGGTTGTACTATCATATATTCAGCCTACCGGAGTGAACAATGCTACATTCTTGCTCCCGTGGGTAACTTCATTTGGATCGAACTTTTATAGTTTCGGGTATGCAATTCCAGCCGTTGGTACGCTAAGGTATACTGTCAATGATCCCGCTGCAGTTTTAGCCGGAGCACCATCCACAGCTAATCGTTTTCGCTATGTAATCATCCCCGGCGGTATAGCAGGAGGCCGTTTTGAAGAGAAAGTGGTTGAAATCAACGGGCATGTGTACACCGAAATGGAGTTGAAATCCATGTCGTATCCCCAAGTCTGCAATCTGTTAAGGATACCTCAATAATTAATTCCTAAATTTTTTTAAGCCGTCCCGACATGTTGGGGCGGCTTTCTTTTTTGTTTCATTTACCTTGCAATAAAGCACGTAGAATGAAAAAGACAATTCTCCTATTTCTCATTATTCTGCCTACTTATTTTGTATTGTGTCAACCACGCATTATTTCCGGGCCGATGCTTGGACCTGTTGAGCTAAGAGACGCAAAGATCTGGTTGGAAGTTTCTAAAGAAGTGAAATCGGTTTCAATTGATTTTAATGTAAAAGGACGAAGTGCTGCCCGCACCATTCATTACCAAGGGGAATTGGGAAAAGAATTCAACCCAATTATTATTACAATCGGTGGGCTTCATTTCAATACAACGTATAACTATCGAGTTTGGATAGACGGGAAACCGGCTCGTGTGCACGGAGAATTCACCACGAAAGATCTATGGCAATGGAGAAAGCCTCCGCCGGAATTCAGCTTTCTAACCGGGTCCTGTTCTTATTTCAATGAACCGGTATATGACCGTCCCGGTACTCCATATGGAAAAGATTCTTCGATCTTTCAAGCCATGGCGAAAGAAAGATCAGCCTTCATGCTTTGGCTGGGAGATGCCTGGTATACGCGCGAAGTGGATTATTACAGCGAATGGGGACTCTGGTACCGGGCGCATCGCGACCGTTCGATACCAGTAATGCAACCCTTTTTGAAAGCCATGCCCCAGGTGGCCGTCTGGGATGATCATGATTATGGCCCAAACAACATTGGATCGAATTATGTATTAAAGGAAGTAAGCCGATCGATCTGGAAAAACTATTGGTGCAATCCTTCTTATGGTGAAAATGGGCAGGGCACGTATACCATGATGAGCTGGGGTGATGTAGATCTGTTTTTAACCGATGGACGCTGGTGGCGAAGTCCTGACTGGATGAAGGATTCAGTGAATGGGAGACCCAATCCCGAAAAACAAATGCTGGGGCGACAACAGATGGATTGGCTCAAAAATTCTCTTTTATATAGTAATGCTCCGTTCAAGATCATCGTTTCGGGTAGCCAGGTGTTGAACACCGTTTCTCCTTATGATAAACTACTCGATTTTCCCACTGAATATGCTGAACTGATGAATTTCCTGCACGATAATAAAATAAATGGTGTTTTATTTTTGACAGGTGACCGGCATCACAGCGAGATCATTAAAACGCACCGCTCCGGTACTTATCCATTGTTCGATATCACGGTTTCACCGCTTACATCAGGCACCCATGCATTCGGGGGGCCTGAAAAAAATAATCCATTCCGGGTTTTGGGAATCGATGAAAAACAGAATTATGCAAAATTTGTTTTCACCGGGCCGAGAGGTGATCGAAAATTATCCGTGCAATTTTTTGGCGTGAAAGGTGAAAAACTCGGGGACTGGTCAATTTCAGAAAAGGAATTAAAAACACCGACTCAATAAAGAAACAAACTACCAGCCTGCAGCCAGCAGTCAGCAACTAAGAACCTGTAACCAGCATATGACCATTCATTTTGGATATGAAAAAGCAAAAGTGCTGCAGGCTTTGAGATATCATTTTATAAGCCGCCCCGAGATCAGGCTGATGGTGATACTGGTGAATGTATTTGCCATTGCATCCATCAGCTTATATGCTTTGAAAAAAATAACGCCACTTGCCTTCCTGGTAGGATCATTCTTGTGGATTGTACTTATGATCAGCTTTTGGTTCATTCTTCCCAGTATCGTTTACCGTCGCGCGATCACCTTCCAGCATGTATTCACGATGCGGTTCGAAGAAGAAGGGTTCATGCTTGTACATGAGAAAGGTTCCAGGTCCTGGCCATGGACATCACTTAGCAAAATCGTCGAAACACCTCATTTTTTTCACTTGTATTTTGACAGCCGTTCTTTTTTTCTTGTTCCTAAAACTGGCTGCAACTCGTATGAAGAAGTGCAGGAGCTGAGGCAACTTTTAAGATCGAAAGTAAAAAGCCGCTGAAGTGAAGTTTAGGGTTGAGTGTTTAAAATTATTATTATGGAATAGATGTGAACCAGGATGTGAGGTTCCGACAAGAAATTTTGAATTTGGAATCCCGACAAGTCGGGACAAGTTTGGTATTTGGAATTAGACTGATATGAACTGTCTTGCAATTCACAATTGCTTTTCCATGACATAGTGAGGGATGGTCACTTCAATGAATTCGGGACTGGTGATCTTGTAACCCATTTTTTCATAAAAACCGACCGCGTTTTTCCGGGCATGCATACTCATGATCTTATAACCCCGGTCGCGGGCTAAATTCTCAGCAAAACCCATCAGGGCGCGGCCAATTCCTTTTCCCTGCAGATCGTTAAGCACCGCCATTTGACGAAGACGAACCGTACCGGGTTTTTCTTCTACCAACATACAACAACCCAGCATTTCATCATCCTCGAATGCCCCGATCAGCATATTCTCTTTTTCCTGTTCCAACTCCTCGGGCGCGAAACTCAGTCCCAATGGTTTGCGCAGCATATCATCCCGCAGTTTTATCATTTGCTGATATTCCCTGGTACCATGATCAATTTGTTTTAGCGCCATAACAAAGCTGGAAATTAGTGAGATTTTCTCCGAATCAAATCCTTTTGGACAATTTACAAATAACTTATTATACTGCCAACCACCATCCTTTTTTCACTCATTATCAGTTCTGGATCAGGAGATTGGATATGAGGTTCAAAAAAAACCCTTTCCCATGAGGATTAAATCAAAAAGTATATTTTTGCACCCATTAACTAAACTTAACAGACATGTCAGACATTGCATCAAGAGTTAAAAAGATCATCGTTGACAAATTAGGGGTTGACGAAGCCGAAGTAACCAATGAAGCTTCTTTTACCAATGACCTGGGGGCTGATTCGCTGGATACCGTTGAACTAATCATGGAATTCGAAAAAGAATTCAATATATCTATTCCCGACGAGCAGGCTGAAACCATTACTACAGTAGGCCAGGCGATTGCTTACCTGGAAGAACATGCGAAGTAAGCTGCAATGTCCATTCGATAAGAATTCAAAAATTATTTGCACCGCCTTCAAACATTCCTGCGAAGGCGGTTTTGAATTTTAATTGACTTAGTCCCGGTTTGGAAGTTCGATGCCGAGTGTCTGCCAAAGCCCTCCGTATCTTTGTAAATCGAAATCATCCCTTCGGGAAAAGTTGTTATATTAAAGCTCAAATGGAATTAAAACGGGTAGTCGTTACAGGCATGGGGGCTATTACCCCCCTCGGAAACAAGGTGCCGGATTACTGGAACGGCCTGATAAATGGCACTTCAGGCGCTGACAGGATTACCCAGTTTGACCCTTCTAAATTCCGAACAAAATTCGCTTGCGAGGTTAAAGGATTCGAACCCACCCAGTTCCTGGATAAAAAGGAAGCCAGGAAGATTGACAAGTTCACCCAATTCGCACTCGTAGTAAGCGATGAGGCCCTGGCTGATGCTGGTATAGACAAGACGACGATTAATCCCGACCGGGCAGGAGTGGTTTTCGCCAGCGGTATTGGTGGTATCATTACTTTTCAGACTGAGGTTTCCGATTTTGCAAGAGGTGATGGCACACCAAGATTCAATCCGTTTTTTATTCCAAAAATGATCCTGGATATTGCTGCCGGGCAGATCAGCATGCGGCATAATTTAAGAGGACCCAATTTTGCAGTGGTTAGCGCCTGCGCCAGCAGCACAAATGCGATTATGGAAGCGTTCAACCTGATCCGCCTTAATAAGGCAGATATTATCCTGAGCGGGGGAAGTGAGGCCGTGATCACAGAGGCGGGAGTTGGAGGATTTAATGCCATGAAAGCGTTAAGCGAACGCAACGATGATCCCAAGACGGCAAGCCGACCATATGATAAGGACCGGGATGGTTTTGTCATGGGGGAAGGTTCGGGGATGTTGGTATTGGAAGAATTGGAACATGCCAGGGCGCGCGGAGCGAGGATCTATTGCGAGATTGCCGGCTGTGGAGCATCAGCGGATGCCTATCACATTACTGCGCCACATCCAGAAGGCCTGGGAGCCAAAAATGTAATGCTGAATGCATTAAGTGATGCCGGTATGAAACCGGAAGAGGTCGATTATATCAATACTCATGGTACATCTACTCCTATCGGTGATGGTGCCGAAATAAAAGCCATTACTCAGGTATTCGGGGATCATTCATACAAACTTAATATCAGTTCAACAAAATCCATGACCGGGCATTGCCTGGGCGCGGCAGGAGTGATCGAAGCCATTGCGAGCGTACTGGCCGTGGTGCATGATATTGCTCCACCCACGATCAATCATTTCACGGATGATCCTGAATTGGATCCCAAATTAAACTTTACGTTCAATAAAGCCGTTCAACGCCCCATACGTGCTGCATTAAGTAATACTTTTGGATTTGGTGGACATAATGCTTGTGTGATAGTTAAAAAGTTTTCAGGTTGATAAAAGTTAACTTGTCAACTAGTCAACTTGTTAACTAGTTAACTGATAAAATAACCGGCTTATCAAATTTTTTCGTAGTTTATCCCGTGGATTTTTTCAGGAACTTTTTTTACAAACATTCAGGTCAGACATTTAAGAAGGAACTCAGAAATATCCTGGGGTTCAAACCTGGCAATATTTCCCTTTACAAAACAGCTCTTACGCATCGGTCCGTAAGAGAAGGTGCGCACGAAAACAACGAGCGACTCGAGTACCTGGGGGATGCCGTATTAAGCGCCCTCATCGCTGACTACCTGTTCAAACGATATCCTTACCGGGAAGAAGGTTTTCTGACTGAAATGCGGAGTAAAATGGTGAATCGTCAACAACTGAATGAGATCGCCATTCGAATGGGATTAAAAAAGATCACTCTTTACAATAAGATGGATGGTTCCCTGAAAGTGAGCCAGATCTTTGGGAACACACTGGAAGCATTGGTGGGTGCTATTTATCTTGACCAGGGATATAAGAAAGCTGCGAAATGGGTGCTTGAATCGATCATACTTCCACATATGTTCATGGATGACCTCGAGAACCTGGAAATCAATCACAAGAATAAATTATACGGCTGGGCCAATAAAAATGGAAAAGTGCTGGAGTTCGAAACCCTGGATGAGAAAATGGAAAATGGCCGAAGGCTGTTTACTGTTGCAGCGGTCGTAGATGGGAAAAGTATTGCGCAGGGAAAGGCATTCAATAAAAAGGATGCTTCACAAATAGCCGCCCAGCTCGCTGTAGAAAAATTAGGCATCATGAACTCGGATTCGCTGGGTGTTGAGTGAAGAGTATCAGCCGGCACCCAGCAACAAATGAGTCAATCAAAATGCTACCTGCATGAAAATAACTTTACTTATTCTTTTCATTACTGCATTTGTTTCCTGTAACCAGCCTGTAAAAGGGCGCAATGGTGTAATATTCAAATCGGCCAGCCAGTACAATGACTTTATCGTTGGTCGCCAAACAGCTGTCATGAAGAATGTCATGGATTTCGTGCGGGTATCCGAAACGAATCTTGATTCAGCCGAAACCATGTTGGATGAATATGTGGTTGGCCTCGAAAAGATCATTGAAGAAATAAACGGCTTGCCTCCGTATAAAGGCGACTCAGTGCTAAGAGATGCAGCTGCCGCGACCTTTGTTTTTTACAAGAGGATCTTCAGTAATGAATACAAAGAATTAATCGATATTCGGAAAAAAGGAGGGGCATTTACAGAAGAAGGTGTGACTGCCATGAATCAGATCGTTGACCGTATCACACAGGAAGAGGACCGCTATGATAAGGCATTTCACAATGCTCAGCGGGATTTCGCAGCAAAAAACAATATGAAGCTTACAGATAACGAGATGCAAAAACAAATGGATAAGTTGAACAAAAAATACAATTGATTCTGCCAATTATCGCTGAAAGAAGGTCACTGGCTGCTGGAAATAACTTTTTACTCGCCTATTATTTTTTAATGCAGGTTCCCAGGTTGGCGAGTTTTCAACTACGCTCAGGGCTATTTTATCAAATTCGGGAAAAAAAGGAACAGTAATTTCAACATTTTCCGGTTTACCCTCTTCGTTTATAACGAAGGAAACAACAACAGTTGCATTATCACCATCAATAAACTCATAGCCTCGCGGCCATTCTAAATTGCGGTATAAATAGTTCGTCCAACCATCTATACCTCCTTTCCGAAATCTTGCTTCCCGGTTGGCCTTTGAAGTGTCTTTTAATTCGGTTCCATCTTCGTGGTAGTATATGCTGCTCACCATCTTACCCTGCCTGTCAAATATTTCTTCTCCGGCTGGATTATTATTCTTATGATAATATTTCCACTTGCCATATTTATTATCGTTTAACCAATACCCCGCTTCAGAAATGGATCCATCATCGTACCAGCTTAACTGAATATGCATGCTATCATTCAGGTAATTTAATGAGTCGGCCAACATACCATTCGGGAACCAACGTAATCGGATATCTACTGGTCTGTCTTGAAGAAAAAGCCCCGAATCAGCGACAAACCCGTTGGAATGAAATTTCAGGCAAAGGCCTTCACGCTTGCCGTGGAGGCGACGGCCTGTGGAAGACAGCATTCCATTCGGATGAAAATACGCATACCAACCATTTTGCTTTTTACATTCTTCATCCTCATAAACAGCTTTCATCTGTAACGATCTTGTCCCTATAAAATAATCTTGCCGCAACCAGCCACTATCAGTTTTTTCTACTGTTGAATAAAATCTTGCTTCACTTGGCTTACTCGGCTTCCACTGGTAGTCGTAATAAGATTCTTTTTTCTGGGAAAAAAGAGTGGTCGCCATCGCCAGGTAACCAGTCAATAGAAAACAATGAATGAAGGATGCATTCTTCATATAGAGAGTTCTGCACGGTTGCTTATCGTTTGACAAAGTTCAACCAATACACCATTCGTATGCTTAGGATGTAAGAAGCAAACCAATTTATTATCAGCCCCCGGTTTTGGCTCCTCGTTTAACAACTTAAACCCCCGCTCTTTCAGCCTCTCCATTTCTGCAACGATGTCAGCTACCTCGAAGGCGATATGATGCAAGCCTTCCCCTTTCTTTTCAATGAATTTGGAGATTACCCCCTGTTCATCGGTGCTTTCCAATAATTCGATCTTGGTTCCCTCTTTTCTAAAGAAAGCCGTATTCACATTTTCGCTGGTGACTACTTCAGTCTTGTAACAATCAGTGTTAAGTAGTTTTTCAAAGAGAGGAATGGAGGTTTCCAGGCTCTTTACGGCGATCCCGATATGTTCAACTTTCAGCATAAACAGGTCAGTTTCAGGAGGTGCTTCAAAAGGAACAGCTCATTTACAGATTATAGCTTTCCGAAATTGGTAAAATTGCGCTTTCCAACCAAATTAACCCTTTCAGATAGAACCTTTTGAGTTAATTTTGCGTTTATAAGGAACAAAACCCAGCGGAATTAATATGCTCAAATTTCCAATATACCTGGACCATAATGCAACCACGCCCTGCGACCCCCGGGTGGTGGAGGCTATGATACCTTATTTCACCAACAATTTTGGGAATGCCGCCAGCCGTAACCATCCCTTTGGCTGGCAGGCGGAAGAGGCTGTCGAAAAATCCAGGGAACAAGTAGCAAAACTTATCGGGGCGGATCCTAAAGAAATAATTTTTACCTCTGGCGCTACCGAAGCCGACAATCTTGCACTCAAGGGTGTATTTGAAATGTATGCCAGCAAGGGCAATCATATCATTACATGCAATATTGAGCACAAGGCTGTTCTCGATACCTGCAAGCATATTGAAAAAGAGGGGGGCGAGGTCACTTATTTGAAAGTGAATCCTGATGGCCTGGTCAATCTCGAAGAGCTCGAAGCTGCAATTAAACCAACGACGATCCTGATAGCTATCATGTATGCGAACAACGAGATCGGGACGGTGATGCCGATGAAAGAGATTAGCGCCATTGCTAAAAAGAAAGGAGTGCTGGTTTTCACTGACGCCACACAGGCTGTCGGTAAGATACCAGTGGACGTGAACAAGGATGGGATCGATCTCCTGGCCATGACGGCTCATAAAATGTATGGTCCGAAAGGTGTCGGGGCCCTGTATGTACGCAGGAAAAATCCCAGAGTGAAGGTGACCGCCCAGATAGACGGGGGAGGTCATGAGCGGGGAATGAGAAGCGGAACATTGAATGTTCCCGGTATCGTAGGATTTGGAAAAGCCTGTGAGCTTTGTATGCATGAAATGGAATCCGAAGCAAAACGATTGAGTGCGCTAAGAGATAAACTGGAAAACGCATTATTGAAATTGGAAGAAGCGTACATAAACGGGAGCCAGCATCATCGCCTGCCACATGTGACCAATATTTCATTCAAATACGTGGAAGGAGAGGGATTGATGATGGGATTTAACAAGGAAATCGCGGTTTCATCCGGCTCTGCATGTACTTCAGCTTCATTAGAGCCATCTTATGTATTAAAGGCGCTTGGACTGGGTGACGATCTGGCACATAGTTCGCTTCGTTTTGGGTTAGGAAGATTTACGACTGAAGACCAGATCGATTATACGATCGAGCAGGTGACAAAAACGGTGAATAAATTAAGAGAGATGAGCCCGCTTTGGGAAATGTATAAAGAAGGGGTTGATATGAATAGCATTGAATGGGCGCACCATTGATCTTTATGAATAAAGAATTACGGTTTACGTTTTTGAGGATTTCAATGTCGTAAATCGTAAATCGAAAATCTAAAATTTTTTATATGGCTTACTCAGAAAAAGTTCTCGGGCACTACCAGAATCCCAAAAATGTGGGAACGCTGGATAAAAATAAATCGAATGTCGGGACTGGACTTGTTGGCGCACCCGAGTGCGGCGACGTGATGCGATTGCAGATCGAGGTGGATGAAGCAACCGGTTTGATCAGGGACGCTAAGTTCAAGACATTCGGATGCGGATCTGCAATTGCTTCATCTTCTCTTGCTACGGAATGGTTGAAAGGAAAGACGGTGGATGAAGCCGTCAAGATCGATAATATGGAGATCGTGGAGGAATTGAATCTTCCCCCGGTAAAGATCCACTGTTCTGTATTGGCCGAAGACGCGATCAAAGCAGCGATAAACGATTACCGCAAGAAGAACGGTCTGCCCGAACTAAAGTTCGAGGAAAGTGTTGTTCATTAATAAGTAAAAATTCAAAAGTCAAAATTCAAAAATTCAGGATGCAGCTATCCTAAAGGTTTTGATTTTTTACTTTTTTTTTTGAATTTTATCATGGTTTCCACAGAAAATAGCATATTTATAAGCGACAAGGCAAAAGCCAAGGTCCAGCAACTCATGCAGGATGCTGGTATTGACAATGACCCGTCTTATTTTTTAAGAGTAGGAGTTGTAGGAGGCGGCTGTTCCGGCCTGAGTTATAAGCTTGACTTTGATAATGAACAAAAACCCATGGACCAGGTTTTTGAGGACAAAGGGATTAAAGTCGTCACCGATCTGAAAAGTTTTTTATACCTCGTTAATACCATACTCGATTTTAGTGATGGGCTGAATGGAAAGGGATTTTACTTCAGTAATCCCAATGCAAGCCGTACCTGCGGTTGCGGAGAGAGTTTTGCGGTTTAATACAACGTTCACTATTAATTTTAATTGAACCACTAAGTCTCTAAATTCACTAAGGGTCACGAAGATTACTTGGTGCTTTTTTGTGTTCTCCGAGACTTTGTGGTTTTAAATTAATATTTACTTTCTCATTCTTCATTCCTGGGTTCTTATTCTTTATTTTGCATTTTATGTTGTCCATTTGCGCCAAAGAGCTTAGGCAATTCTTCAGCAGCCTTACCGGGTATATAGCTATTATCGTTTTTTTACTTGTGAATGGATTGATGTTGTTTGTTTTTGAGAACAACATTATGGATTTCGGGTATGCCAGTCTCGACCGGTTTTTCGAGTTAGCACCCTGGGTACTCTTATTATTGATACCGGCAATCACTATGCGCAGTTTTGCCGATGAATTCAGAACGGGTACTTTCGAAGTGTTACAAACCAGTCCAGTTACCGACTGGCAGATCATTATTGGAAAATATCTCGGGAGCTTCGTTGTCGTGTTAGTTTCAATGATCCCTACCATCGTTTATATTTTTTCTATCCAGGCCCTGGCAGATACCGAAGGGATCGACCAGGGAGCCACGATCGGTTCTTACATAGGTCTTTTCTTTTTGGCAGCTGTATTCACCTCGATCGGCATATTCTCCAGCAGTTTGACAAACAACCCGGTGGTCTCTTTTATTATCAGCCTGGTCGGTTGCGTATTGCTTTACTATGGATTTAATGCCATCAGCAGGCTGCCCGCACTTGCCAATGGGCCAGATTATTATATCGAAATGATCGGCATCGATTTTCATTATCAAAGCATCAGCCGGGGATTGATCGATAGCCGTGATGTGATCTATTTTCTCAGTGTAATAACCCTGTTTTTCATATTGACAAGGAATAATCTTTTGAAACGAAGACATGGCTAGGACAGCCCGGAAAATATTTCGAAACAAATATGGCTGGATCATCCTGCTCCCGTTGTTGGCCATGGTGAATTACCTGGCATCGGATTTTCATGCCCGGCTCGATCTGACAAAGGAGAAAAGATATACACTCAGCAAGCCTACCCGGGAATTGCTGGAAAACCTGGAGGAAGATGTTCAGATCGATGTTTTCTTAAAAGGAGATTTTCCTGCGGGTTTTCGAAAGCTGGCTAATAGTACTACTGAGTTTTTACGCTTACTAAAAGATCGCACAGGTAAAATTAAATACCGGTTTATTTCTCCACTCGATGAAATGCCGGGAACCCGGGCGATTTATGCGGACTCATTGTTGAGCCTGGGTGCAGTACCGATCAATTTGACCGTTCAGAAAAAAGAGGGGCAAAGCAGCAATATAATATTCCCTGTAGCTGTCATGCGTTACAAAGACAGGCAGGCGATGGTGAATTTGTACCCTGGGGCCAGTAACCGGATTTCACAAGATGAGATCAACAGCGCGGAGGCATTGATGGAATATCAATTTGTCAATGCCCTGGATAAGTTGACGAGAACAAAAGTGCCGACTATTTTATATGCAACCGGGAATGGAGAGATAACTGATTCTTATCGAGTCTATGATCTCGAAAATTCTTTGATAAAAGATTATCGTTTTGGTCCTTTTGATATCAATAGGAATCCCATACCGGCAGAAGTTGATGTGGTAATGATCGTGAAACCAACCATACCGTTCACTGAAGAACAAAAATTCAATATCGATCAATTCGTAATGCGTGGTGGCAAACTGCTTTGTTTCATAGATAATTTAATCGCCGAACAGGATAGTCTGGTATACAAACCAGAAACCATCGCCTATGACCGGAACCTGAATTTGACAGATCTATTTTTTAGGTACGGGCTCCGCATTAATACTGACCTGGTCATGGACCTCCAATGTGAACACATACCCCTGGTCGTAGGGGGAACTGCCGATAATCCGCAATTTGAATTCCTGAGATGGAATTATTTTCCCCTGTTTGCTACGGGTAAGAATAAATTGATCAGTAAGAGCATGGGATATGTTGGCGGACGCTTTGTCAATTCAATGGATACTATCCAGGTTGCCGGGATCGAAAAGAATGTCATACTTTTTTCTTCACCTAACTCTCGAATTATAAGCACACCTGCATTAATCAGTTTAAATGAAAACAGGAATGTGCCCGAAGACGAGAAATTCAAGCAGAATGCCATTCCCACAGGAATCATGCTGGAAGGTAAATTCAGTTCTTTATACAAAAACCGCGTTTCAAAGACTCAATTGGACACACTGGCTGCAAGAGGCGCTGCATTTCTTGGCAATTCGGTGGATAATAAGATCATCGTCGTAGCCGATGGTGATATGGTGTTGAATGACTTCACACCGGAAGGCCCCTTGCCCATGGGATGGAACAGGTATACATACCGTGAATACCAAAACCAGACAGATGCCGGGAAATTGTTCATCCCTGTAACGAACAAAGAGTTCCTGCTTAGTTGCGTAGAATACCTGGTAAATAATCCAGCGATTTTCGCAACTCGCAATAAGGATATTGTTTTACGCTTACTCAATAGTAAAAAAGTGAATGAACAACGCATCCGCTGGCAGGTGATCAACATTGCATTGCCTATTCTCCTCGTCGTTCTTTTCGGGTTAGGGTACCAGCAAGTCCGTAAACGGAAATATGCGGCATAAAAAATGCTTCCCGCTTGTATATCTTTGTCCCTTTTAAATTGAAATGAATGTCATCTGATCTGGTCACTTACCTGGTTTTTGGCTGTGTATTGATTTTTGCTTTGGTCTTTGATCTCGGTTTATTAAGCAAGAAAGGCAAAACAATTACCATTAAACAGGCTCTTTACCAAACCTTTTTCTGGGTAGGGCTTGCGCTGGCCTTTTTTGTTTTTGTTTGGGTGGAAAATGACCAGCAGGCCGGGCTTGAATATATCAGCGCTTACCTGATGGAATGGAGTCTCAGCATTGATAACATCTTTGTATTCATCATTATTTTTTCTTCTTTCAACGTTAAGGTAAAGCATTATGGCAGGGTGTTATTGATCGGCATCCTGATGGCTGTGATCTTCCGGATTGTTTTCATCACTTTAGGCGTGGCCCTGGTAGAAAGATTTCACTGGATATTATATGCTTTTGGTGCCTTCCTGGTTTATACGGGTTATAAGATGTTCACGGCCAGTGATAATGAAGAATTTGATCCGCACGATACAAAGGTGTACAGGTTCATGAAAAGGATTCTCCCGATGGTTCCTCATGATGGAGATGGCAAATTCGTGGTGAGAGAGAATGGTCGACGGAAATATACAGTGCTGTTCATGGTGATCATCATGCTTGCATTTATTGACCTGGTGTTTGCGCTGGATTCCATTCCTGCCGTGATGGGGATCGTTGACAATTCACCGGAACGGCAACAAATAGCGAGACTTGTTATTTATACATCCAACATTTTCGCGGTATTGGGACTTCGTTCCCTGTTTTTCCTACTTCGTGGGGCCGTCAGCAAATTCGATTACCTGCAACAGGGCATAGCAATTGTGCTTGCTTTTATCGGCATAAAAATGCTGGCACAGGATGTTATCAATAACTGGGTCCCAAATAAAACAGTACAGGTGATCATTTCCCTTTCCGTGATCATGGTTTGCCTGGCCGGCTCGATCTTTTATTCCATTTTCATGAAGAAAAAGGGAGTTCCACCTGATGTGGAGACCAGGCCAACGGATGTTTATTAAATTGTTTCAATCTCTTGGATTATACCTTGACCGATATTGCCCGAATCGTATCTGCTAAACAACATATTGTTGAGGATAACGCCGTGGGCCATCTTCTGCTGGATAGCCGCCGGATATACACCAGTCGGGGGGTGCTTTTTTTCGCATTAAAGGGTGAACGGCGGGATGGTCATCAATTCCTGGCCGAAGTGTATAAAAAAGGGGTGCGCAATTTTGTGATTTCAGAACCAGCGATCCTGGAGCTATTTCCCCAGGCCAATTTTTTACTGGTGGAAGATTGTCTTGTCGCATTACAAACTCTCGCAACCTATCATCGCAAGCGATTTTTTTATCCGGTGATCGCAATTACCGGTAGTAATGGCAAAACAATAGTTAAGGAATGGCTTTATCATTTTCTACACCCGGAGTATAACATCGTTCGCAGTCCAAAAAGCTATAATTCACAGATCGGTGTGCCGTTGAGTATCTGGCAAATGGGGCCGGAGCATGAGCTGGGGATCTTTGAAGCAGGTATTTCCCTGCCGGGAGAAATGGAACATTTGCAAAAGATGATCGAGCCCAGTTTCGGCATTCTCACCAATATCCGGGAAGCACATAATGAAGGCTTTTTGACCATGCAGGAAAAAGCCGTTGAAAAATCCCGGCTTTTTGCTTCTTGTACCGAAGTGGTTTATCCAAAGGATCATCTTGGTGACGAAGATTTTGATTTTGAGAAAAGCTGCAGGTTCTTTAACAGCAATACCGAACTGAAGTTCTACAGTTGGAGTTGCAAAACCACCGCCTGGCTCAGTATAAAATTAATAGAGAAAAGATCTTCCGGAACTCTCATTAAGGGGGTTATGGATAATAAGGAGATGAGCATACAGATCCCATTTACTGACGATGCATCGATAGATAATGCGATCACATGCTGGTGCACACTGCTCGCCATGGAAGAAAAGCAGGAACGGATCAAAGCCGGGATGAGAACATTATTCCCGGTGAACATGCGCCTGGAATTAAAGAAAGGGAATAATCATTGTACGATTATTAATGATAGTTACAGCGCCGACCTGGACTCCCTGGAGATCGCGCTTAGTTTTCTAGACAGGCAGGCAGCCGGGGCACAGAAAACAGTTATACTATCCGATTTCCTGCAAACCGGGCACTTACCCGAGCGGTTATACGATCATATTTATGAATTGACCAGGAAACATGCGATAACAAAATTCATCGGGATCGGGGAACAGATCTCTGCGCAATTGCACAAGCATGTCCTGGTAAATGGAGAAAACCGGGTAGAGTTGTTTCCAACGACTGAAGCATTTATAAAGCAGTTTCGATCTACGCAATTCAGGGATGAAGTGATCCTGGTAAAAGGCGCTCGTGTATTTAGATTCGAACAGATCGTTTCCCTGTTGGAACAAAAGCTACACCAGACCATATTGGAAATAAACCTTGGGGCGGTGTTGCACAATGTAAAAGAATACCAGAAATTTCTTCAATCTTCCACCAGGATCATGGCCATGGTAAAGGCTTTCTCCTATGGAAGCGGTGGAGCGGAGATAGCCAGCTTCCTGCAATTCCATAAGCTCGATTACCTGGCGGTAGCATATGCGGACGAAGGGGTTGAACTCCGGAAAGCTGACGTTAGTATGCCGATCATGGTGATGAACCCCGAAGAGAATGCGTTTGAAAATATCGTGGAGTATAGCCTGGAACCCGAATTATTTTCAATTGAAATACTTCAATCTTTTGATGATTTTCTTAAGAGATCGGGATTGCAGCAGTTCCCAGTACATATTGAGATCGAAACGGGGATGAATCGCCTGGGCTTCGCTACTACTGATGTAGCAAACCTGGCTAAGAGGCTGCAGCATTCCTCGATGAAAGTGCAATCCGTTTTTTCACACCTGGCAGCCAGCGAAGACCCCGACCAGGATGAATTCACCCGTCATCAATTCAATGAGTTAAAAAATGTGATTACTGAACTGGAGGAAAAATTAGGATACAGATTTTTAAAACATATTGCCAATTCAGCGGCTATCGTGCGGCATCCTGAGTTGCAAATGGATATGGTGCGACTGGGAATAGGCATGTATGGAATTGACACAACCGGGAATAAAAAATTGCAATTGCAATCGGTAGCTACCCTGAAATCGACGGTTGCACAGGTGAAAGAATTAAAAAAAGGAGAGACTGTCAGTTACAACCGTGCAGGAAAGATCAATAAGGATTCGGTGATAGCAACTATTCGACTGGGATATGCCGACGGCTATCCAAGGCGGTTGGGAAATGGAGTGGGAAAAGTATTGATCAGAGGAAAACAAGCTCCCGTGATCGGCACTGTCTGCATGGATATGATCATGGCAGATGTAACTGGCATTGGGGGCGTGCAGGCTGGGGATGAAGTGATCATTTTTGGCCAGCAGCTTCCAGTGCAATCCCTCGCGAAATGGGCAGAAACAATTCCTTACGAGATAATGACAGGAATTTCACAGCGTGTAAAACGCGTTTTTTATGAAGAATGATATTATTCATGGTGTCCATTTTCACCTCCAATCTTAACCTTCACCTGTCCCCGAATCGCTTATATTTGTCGCTAAACTCCCTGGGTGAAACTTCGTACAGTTGTTTTTATTATAGCTCTGATCATCTTGGCAGACCAGGCCCTTAAGATTTGGATCAAAACATCATTCCCCTTTGGTGATACGGGGGTTTCTGGCTTGCCATGGTTTAAACTTTACTTTATAGAAAATAAGGGAATGGCCTGGGGATGGGAGTTTGGGGGTAGCTGGGGAAAGATGTTTCTCACACTTTTTCGTCTTGCAGCCGTGATCTTTGGAACCTGGTACCTCGCAAAGATCGTCAGGCAACATTATAGCCGCGGTTTCATTGTTTGCGCTTCATTGATCTATGCAGGTGCATTGGGAAATCTGCTCGACAGTATGTTTTACGGGTTAATCTTCGAAGAAAGTTCCTATTCGCACATTGCAAAGATCTTTCCGGAAAAGGGTTATGCCGGTTTTTTGCACGGTCGGGTAGTCGACATGCTGTATTTCCCAATAATCAAATCACATTATCCCTCCTGGATGCCACTGGTTGGCGGGGAAGAATTCGAATTCTTCAGTCCCATCTTCAATATTGCTGATGCCTCTATTTCAATTGGTGTAATAACACTGCTGGTTTTCCAGAAACGATTTTTTAAGAAGAGAGAACATCACGAAACACATCCTACTATGGAGACCAGTTCCGAGGTCAGTGATAAGGTACAGGTAGGCTAAGCTTCGGACTAGAATAACAAAGTCCCGTTCGGAACGGGACATTTGCTTTGGTTATAGCTCAGGGGTTTACTCGTAATTGTTGAACCAGCCTTTTTCGGTCTGCTCGATATCTTTCGGCAACTGTCCTGGTTTAGGAGAAAATTTAACCCGTTTAGCGGCATACGGGTTTGACATAGGCAATACCCTGACACGGCTTACCGCCTTTGTTTTGCCGGATAGGATCGCCTTTAAATAAGGGGATTGGCCGTTCGGGTTCTTAGCTGTTTCCTGCTGGATGGCTTTTAGCGGATACGCAGAAAAGTAAAGAGATTGTGGGCGGACATTACTTTTCATAGCATGGATTTTAGGTTAATCGGATCTGGATTTCCATTGTTAAACTAATACAGGAATTTTAATTTTTCCAGTGAAAAGCGGTTTTTATTTATAGACTCGTAATTCTCCTTATCCGTTCACCGGAATTTTACTATTAACTTTTTCTTATTGATGAGTGATCGTGACTCGTGAATCCCGAGGCGGCGAAGCCGTTCGGGATGACGAACGTAAGCGTCGGCATCGTGAATCCGGAAGTTTATAACCCGCATCCTTCGCTAAAGCTTCGGCTGGCAGGCCCGCATCCCGTATCATTATTGACTCCCGCCTTCGCACGTTTCGGCGGTCAAGAAAGACTAACGACTATCTAATTTTCCCACCATCTTCTCCGGCTTCACCCATTTGTCAAACTCGTCGTTGGTAAGGTAACCAAGGCGGACAGCCATTTCCTTTAGAGTAGTGCCTTCTTTATGAGCTTTCTGCGCGATCTCCGCTGCTTTATAGTACCCGATCTGGTTATTCAGGGCCGTTACGAGCATCAGTGAATTATCCAGGTGTTTTTTAATATTGGCTTCGATTGGCTTGATCCCCACGGCGCATTTATCATTGAAGGAAATAGAACCTTCGCCAATCAACCTGCTGCTGTGAAGAAAATTATAGATCATAACTGGTTTGAACACGTTTAGTTCAAAGTGTCCGGTAGCCCCCCCAACATTGATGGCTACATCATTTCCTAATACCTGGGCAGCGATCATTGTCAGGGCCTCGCATTGAGTAGGATTTACTTTTCCCGGCATGATGGATGACCCCGGTTCATTATCCGGAATGAAGATCTCGCCAATGCCGCTCCTGGGTCCGGAGGACAACATGCGGATATCATTCGCGATCTTCATCAGGCTCACTGCCACGGTTTTCAGGGCGCCATGTGCTTCCACGATCGCATCATGTGAGGCCAGCGCTTCAAATTTGTTAAATGCTGAACGAAACGGCATACCCGTTAATTCCGCGATCTTTTTAGCTACCTTTTCTGCATAGCCGGGTGGGGTATTAATTCCTGTTCCAACTGCAGTTCCTCCAAGTGCGAGTTCGCTTAAATGTGGCAAACTATTTTTAATGGCTTTCAATCCATGGTCCAATTGTGATACATAACCACTGAACTCCTGTCCAAGCGTTAACGGGGTGGCATCCATAAAGTGAGTACGGCCGATCTTCACCAGCTTCATGTATCGCTTTGCCTTCCGGGACAAGGTATCCCTGAGTTTTTTTATTCCCGGAATTGTGGTTTGCACCAGCATCATATAAGCTGCTATGTGCATCGCTGTAGGAAAAGTATCGTTCGAAGACTGTGATTTGTTTACATCATCATTTGGATGAAGGATTTTTTCTTTATCTGTCAATTTACCTCCCATTAGCACGTGCGCCCTATTGGCGATCACCTCATTTACATTCATGTTGCTTTGTGTTCCACTACCGGTCTGCCATACCACCAGCGGAAAAGAATCATCCAGTTTTCCTTTTAATATTTCGTCACATATTTTACTGATCAGGTCGGCTTTAGATTTCGGTAAGACCCCTGCCTTATAATTAATGACAGCCGCTGCTTTTTTCAGGTAGGCGAATGCCCGAATGATCTCGATTGGCATCCGGTTTATATCCTGCGCGATCTTAAAGTTTTCAATGCTGCGCTGGGTTTGGGCTCCATAGTAAGCCCCTGCCGGGACCTTCACTTCGCCCATGGTGTCTTTTTCAATGCGGAATTCCATAATGGGGCTTTTAAAACCTTTGCAAAGTTAGGCCAAGGCTTTAAGCTTTTCTTAGTTATTTGGTAGATTCTATTCACGGTTTGTTGGAAATTAATTTTGTATCATTGATGGTGAAAGCAGTCTATGAAATACAAATTCCTGCTTCTCTTTCTGGTTTTCTCCCCCGCACTGTTAGGCCAAAAAAAAGCAGGTAACCTTGTTATTATTACATTGGATGGACTTCGCTGGCAGGAAGTATTTAAAGGAATGGATACGGCGATTGCAAATGACCCTGCATTTAACCAGGAGGATAGTGAATATATCTATAAGAAATTCTGGCATACGGATGCAGAACGAAGAAGGGAATTATTGATGCCCTTTCTTTGGTCAACCATTCGCCAAAAAGGACAGATCTGGGGCAACCGATTATATGGAAACAAAATAGACAATGCCAATCCGTATTGGTTCAGCTACCCGGGATATAACGAGATCATGACCGGCTATCCGGATACAGCGATCAATAGCAATGATCACCCCCCCAATCCGCATATTACAGTACTTGAGTTTTTTAATAGACAACCAGGCTTTAAGGGAAGAGTAGCAGCATTTACTGCCTGGGATGCTTTCGACAGGATATTAAATGAAAAAAGAGCAGGCTTCCCCGTCATAGCTGCATTCGATACAATAGGAGGAAAGCATCCAACCTCCAATGAGCGAATGATCAACCGGCTAAAGAACGAGGCGTATAAACCTTTTCACGATTATGAATGCCTGGATGTTTTCACCCACCACGCAGCGATGGAATATTTAAAGAATCACAGACCAAGATTATTATACATCTCTTATGGGGAAACGGATGAATGGGCTCATGCAGGTCAGTACAGGGATTATTTGAATGCGGCTAACCAGGTGGATGCATGGCTTAAGCAGCTATGGAATTTTATCCAGGGTGATCCTCTATATAAAAACAATACTACTTTGTTCATTACAGTAGATCATGGGCGGGGTGACATCATCAAGAAAGAATGGACAAGCCATAATAACAAAATACAGGACTCGCATGAGATCTGGTTCGCGGCGATCGGTACAGGCATCCAAGCAAAAGGAGAGGTGAAGTCAGCAACACAACTTTACCAGAAACAATTCGCGCAAAGCTTTGCGCGGTTATTGGGATTTCGATACAAAGCGGCTCACCCGGTGGCTGAGGAAATAATAGAATTATTCCAATAAAACGCAAGAATAAAATTTTATGAAGCCACTAAACTTTTTGCTAATAGCGCTGGGTGTATCGCTGTTTGGTTTTTCTCAAGGTAAATTACCAATTCCCACTAAATACCAGTTACAGTGGCATGAGATGGAGTTTTATTTATTCGCGCATTTCGGGCCTAATACATTTACCGATAAAGAATGGGGAGAAGGAACTGAATCGGAAGACATCTTTAACCCGGAAAACCTGGATTGCCGGCAATGGTGCCGCATAGCGAAGGCTGCCGGGGCAAAAGGGATAATCATCACCGCGAAACATCACGATGGGTTTTGTCTTTGGCCAAGTAAGTACTCCACGCATACGGTTCGCGAAAGCAAATGGAAGAATGGGCAAGGAGATGTTCTAAAAGAATTAGCAAAGGCCTGTCGCGAAACCGGATTGAAGTTTGGTGTTTATATTTCTCCCTGGGACCGCAATCACCCGAAATATGGCACAGCGGAGTACAATGATGTGTTTGTAAATATGATGAAAGAGATCTTTACCAATTACGGACCGATCTGGGAATTGTGGTGGGATGGTGCAAATGGAGAAGGACCTAATGGTAAGAAGCAAGACTACGATTGGGATCGATTTCGAAAAACAGCGAGAAGTCTATCTCCCGCCACAGTTATTTTTAGTGATGTGGGACCCCATATTCGTTGGGTGGGAAATGAGCGGGGTGTAGCGGGTGAAACGAACTGGAACTATCTGAATACCGATGGATTTACACCTGGAATCGGTGCTCCGCCTATAGATACTTTGACCCGTGGGAATGTGCATGGCAAACATTGGATACCGGCTGAATGTGATGTGAGCATCCGGCCTGGCTGGTTCTATCATGCTTCGGAGGATAATAAAGTAAAAACGCCGGAACAATTATTCCAATTGTATTTGAAATCGGTTGGCCGGGGAGCAAATTTGTTGTTGAATGTACCACCTAATCAAAGGGGATTGATCCATGAAACAGACTCTGCTTCGCTGATCGGTTTCCGGAAATTGCGTGATGAAAATTTGAAACAGAATTTATTGAAACAGGCGATCACTTATTATGAATTTAGTCCCCGTGACCTGAAGTTTCGAAATATCGGGGATGGTACTTTTACCGCTAACCTGCAAAATTTTGTAGTGGAATTGCCAGAGGCTACGAAGATCAATTGCATCGTTTTCCGGGAGGCCATTCATCTTGGACAAACCATTCGGAAATTCCGGGTGCTATTTTATGATAAAAGCAAGTTAGTTCGGGAGATCGCAGGTACGACGGTAGGACGAAAAAGGATACTTACATTTCCCGAAACAAAGATTACTTCATTCAAGGTATTTCTTGATGATGCAACCGGAAGCGATAATATCAGTGGGGTGGCAGCTTATTTGATCGAGGAGAAATTAGTTGAGAAATGAGACGAAAGCAAGCATTAGGGGGCAGTAAGAGTATGATTGCTGGAGTGTTCATCGCCTGGACGATCTGGATTCGACGAAAAAAATATTAAATATTCAATATTAAATTCCAATAGTTACTCTCCTTTAAAACTGGGTTTTCTCTTCTCCAAAAACGCTGAAGTCCCTTCTTTCATATCCTCAGTGGCAAAGCATTCCCCGAATTTCTCAACCTCGAAATCATATCCCTGTTGTGCATGATCAAAATTGTTTACGGTTTCTATCACTTTGGAAACCGCTATCGGTGCTTTCGAAAGAATAGTTCCAAGGATCTCTTTGGATCTTGGAAGGAGTTCGTCAGCCGAAGTCACTTTATTTACCATTCCGTATTGTTCGGCTTCTTTCGCACTGATCATGTTCCCACTCATTAGTAATTCCATTGACCGATTTCTTCCTATAACCTGTGTTAGTCTTTGTGTACCGCCATAGCCGGGGATCAATCCCAGGTTCACTTCAGGTTGGCCAAACTTCGCATTTTCGCTCGCATAAATGAAATGACAGGCCAGGGCGAGTTCACATCCACCCCCGAGAGCAAATCCATTTACGGCGGCGATCACAGGCTTTGGGCAATTTTCAATTTTATCGAAAACCTCTTGTCCTCTTTTTGCGAGATCAACTGCTTGTGGAGGAAAAAGATTAACAAACTCACTGATATCTGCACCTGCCACAAAGGCTTTCTGACCAGTTCCTGTTATTATAGCTGCTTTAATCGCTGGATTTCCATATACTTCTTCGAGAGCCTTTTCTAATTCATCTATTACATCTTTATTCAGTGCGTTCATTTTATCAGGTCGGTTAATCGTGATCACCAGGATTCCGTGATCATTTTCTGTTACAAGGGTCTTGTACATATGCCTAAAAATTTCTGTGTTCTTTTACCCAATTATTAATGTAGTCTGAGATCTCGGCAGTTGGAGTTCCGGGAGCAAATAATTTACCCACTCCCATTTGATTCAGTTGTTTCATATCCTGCTCCGGGATTATTCCGCCGCCTGTAAGTAATACATCATCCATTTTTTTCGCCTTCATCAATCGAATGATCCGTGGAAATACGGTCATATGTGCACCAGAAAGAATACTGATGCCGATCGCATCCACATCTTCCTGCAGGGCCGCGTTAATCACCATTTCAGGCGTCTGGCGTAAACCAGTATAGATCACCTCCATGCCAGCGTTCCGCAAGGCGGTTGCGATCACTTTGGCGCCCCGATCGTGGCCATCCAGGCCAACTTTTGCAACTAAAACACGGACAGGCCTGTTCATCTCACCCGCGAAAATAAGTAATATGAATCCTTGGATAATCTTTCCATGATATTACATCAGGCAACCTTGGTTAAAGGAATTTCCACTTCCAGGCGGCACCCCTTTCCGGGTGCTGAAATAATGTTCATTGTTCCCGAATAGTATTCTACCCGGCTGCTGATGTTTTTAAGCCCAATGCCCTGTGCTTTTTTGACCGGGTCGAAACCTACGCCTTTGTCGGCTATTGCAACGAAAAGATGATTGTGTGGCAATGACCGGATACTGATCGTTGCGGTTTTTGATTGGGAATATTTCCGGATATTATTGATCTGCTCCTGGATGATGCGATATACCATTAATTCAATGTCCTTATCCATTTGCTGATCAAGATGATATTGATAATTCAATTCCACATTCAAGTCCCTGGTGATATTCACCCGTCCGATAAGGTCTACCAATGCTTCTTCGAGTGTAATATTTCCCAATGACGGCGCCACCAGGCTTTTTGACAACTTGCGGATCTCTTCAATTGCATCGTTCACATATTTATAACTGAGCCCGACAAGATCCTCGTTTGTTTCGACTTTATCAATGATCATCTTTAAATACATGCTTACGGTCGCCAGAACCTGGTTTATGTTGTCATGTAACTCTTTTCCCAGTTCATTTCTTTCTTTTTCCTGGGCCTGGATGCTGATTCCGATCATCGATCGCTGATGATGGAGCTGTTGTTCTGCAAGCTTTCTTTCCAGCAGCTGGGCTTCTTTTTCCTTTTCAATAAAGTCGTTTGTTTTTTCTGCTACTTTTTGTTCCAGTTCACGGTTAAAACGTTGCAATTCTTGTTCAATAGCTTTTCGTTCGGTAATGTCGCGAATGATGATGATCGTTCTTTCTTCTCCTTTTTCATTTTTGAAAACGGCGCTGCTGATCTCCGCTGGAAATTTGCTTCCGTCACGCCTGATATGGGTAATTTCACCACGCGCATTCCCTTTTCTTTTACGTTCCTCGAGGAAAATGGCTAAACGTGTATCTGTTTTGTCAACAATACCATCCCTGCCGACCCTGCGAAGTTCATCTTCTGTCATTTGAAAGATAGCGCAGGCAGCGGGGTTCGCGCTGATAAGTCTTCCAGTCGGAGTTGTAATCAGTATCCCGTCCATACTGTTTTCATAGAATGCCCTGAATTTATCTGTGCCTTCTTCTGGATAGCGTTCGGATTTTTGTCGCTCTTCCGGAAAAAAATATCTTTTTAACAATCTCATATAATTACATTTTAGATGTAGTCGATGGCTAAAAAATCGTGGTCTAAGATACAATCAATGAAAAATTAATGAATGGACCGCAAGGGTAATTAGACCTTCTGCAGGGCGAGCCTAATCCGGTGGATCGTTTCGTCCCTTTGAAGGATAGCGGCTATGTCAAAAACAGGCGGACCGAATTTTCCTCCCACGAGCATGATGCGTAACGGTAACTGCAATTCGCCGGCTTTGATTGAATGGATCGCGGCCAGTTTTTTAAAACCATCCTCAATGAACGCGCTTTCCCAGGTCTCGATCGCGCTCAACTCTGCAATGAATTCCTGAAAGAATTTTTTCTTTTCTTCGTTCCATTTCGGTTTCACAGAAGCAGTATCATATTCTACCGGTCTTTGAAAAAAGAACCAGGATTGTTCATAAAAATCGGTGAGCAGGGTGCATCTGTCCTTGACCAGTGCAATTATTTTTTCAAGCCGGGCATCATCCGGAACATGTATTCCTTTTTTTCCCAGCATTTCCCGGACCTCCGGCTTAAGAGTTTCGACTCCTGACTGTTTTATCCATTCATGATTGAACCACTTTGCTTTCTCATAATCGAATTTCGCACCTCCACTATGCACCCGTTCAATCGAAAATTTTTCGATCAGTTCATCTTTGGTAAAGATCTCCTGTTCGGTTCCATCATTCCAGCCCAGTAATGCAAGGAAATTGATGAACGCTTCAGGCAAAAAGCCCTTTTCCCGGAATCCCTCTGTGAGTTCGCCTGTTTTAGGATCCGTCCAGTTCATGGCATATACGGGAAAACCATATTTTGCCGCGTCCCGCTTGCTTAATTTTCCTGTTGGACCAAGGATCAGTGGCAGGTGAGCCCATTGTGGCATTTCTTTTTCCAAACCGAGGTATTTCCAAAGCAGTAGATGAACAGGCGCGCTGGGAAGCCATTCTTCTCCCCGAAAAGCATGGCTGATCTCCATCAAATAATCATCCACTACTACTGCCAGGTGATAGGTCGGCATCCCGTCGGCTTTCAATAATACTTTATCATCTACGGTATTTGTATTAAATCGCACTTCATTCCGGATCATATCCCGGAATGAAACGATCTCATCTTCCGGCATTTTGATCCGGATCACATGTGGCGTTCCTTGTTGGATAAGTTCGTTTGTCTCTTTTTCGGAGAGTGTTAGTGAATTTTTCATTTTCTTCCGAATGCTATGATCATACTGCGGAGCTGGATTTTCTGTAGTACGAAAAGCAACACGCATTTTTTCCAGTTCATCAGGACTGTCAAAAGCATAGTATGCATGCCCGGATCGAATTAGTTGTTCAGCGTATTGTTTATAAAGTTCTTTCCTTTCACTTTGACGGTAAGGTCCGAATTGGCCTCCCTGCCGAGGGCTTTCATCCGGTACAAGCCCACACCAGGCCAAACTTTCATAGATGTATTCTTCGGCGCCAGGTACATAACGATTTTGATCGGTGTCTTCAATGCGAAGGATAAATTTCCCTGCATATTTTTTTGCGAAAAGATAATTGTACAGGACCGTTCGCACACCTCCCATGTGCAATCCACCCGTAGGACTCGGAGCAAACCGGACCCGCACTTTTTTATCCATGCTGACAAAGGTACAAGGCACAAGGCACAAGGATCAGGATGCAGAGGTATTTGCTTCGGAAAATGGCGTATAAATTTTGTTAGTTTTGAATGTAATGGCATATACAGACCGTAGTGAAGATTTAAACAAGTATCCTTTTTTTTTAAGGTTATTGAGCTTGGGAAAACAATATTTTGTGAAGACCCCCTGGTGGCTTAAGCAATTTTATTCATCCTATACCTGGGATATTAAGACTGAAGAGAAAAGCATTTACCTGAGTTTTGATGATGGTCCGCATCCCATTGCTACGCCCTTTGTGCTGGATGTTTTGAAAAAGTACAATGCTAAAGCCAGTTTTTTTTGTATCGGCAACCAGGTGATACAATTTCCCGAGATCTATCAACGCATCATCCACGAAGGACATACCGTCGGAAATCATAGCCAGACTCATCCAAATGGATGGAGGACGAGGGATGAAAACTATCTGGATGATATTCGATTGGCACATGCAAACATTGGTTCCGCATTGTTCCGCCCACCTTATGGGCGAATTAAAAGATCGCAAGCCAAGAAATTGAAAGAGATAATTGGTGAAGATTCGCAGATCATCATGTGGAGTGTGTTAAGCGGTGATTTTGATAGCCGGATCAGCAAACAAAAATGTGTCGAGAATGTAACGAGGCATGTTTCTGCAGGGAGCATTGTCGTTTTTCACGATAGTGAAAAAGCCTACCCGCATTTACGCTATGCTTTGCCGTTAGTGTTGGAATATTTTTGTCAAAAAGGCTATTCCTTTAAAAAGATATGAACTGAACCTGAAGGATTCCTTTGTTGAAACGAGTTCAAGCTTCGAGGTTCGAACAATAGAGGGAATGTGATTTTTTATGGGCTGTTCGACTGAAAAATTAAAAGGCTGATACTGCCTGGGTGTCTATTTATAAAAATAGTTAGGGCCTGGGTAGAAACCCTGGCCCGTTTTTAATCCGTACCCTATGAAAACTGGTTTAAAGGTATAATAATTTTTTAATTACGGCAAAGTAATATTATGGCTTACCCCATTGATGGTCAGGACTGCCTGGTTGTCGCAATTTCCCGCACCAAAGTCGATCACAGTTACCCAAGATGAGTTGAGTATATTGTTCCCGCGAACCGTTCTGATCCGTCCCTTTACGAGCCAGCGGCAGGTGAATTTTTTTACAAGTGGTTCAGTGATATTTGATTGCCAGTTGACCAGCAGATTTCCTTTTTTGACCTGGCCATTTCCTGAACCTTCGATCCGGAAAATGTCGTCCCTGAAATCATGCGTCACCAGGCCTTCAAATTGGGTGATCACCTTATGGCTGTTCCATTTGATATAATTTCCATTGGGCTTGGATAGACGGCCTTCCAAAACGTCAACGGTAAATTGGCGGGTAAGGCTTGGAGCGCCGGTACCGGTGTTTTTTATTTTATGCAGGCCCTCTACTTTGATGCTGTCCAGGTAAAAATTATCAAAGGTAGTAGTGACCATCGCGCCCGGAACTAAAAGATGATTCGTATATAATGCAATGATCTTTCCACGGCGGGTATGTCCGTCCGGACCCAGGCATCCTGTTGTTCCGAAATCGATAACGATCTGTTTCGGGAATGGGAAATTGGTCGTCTGTGAAATAGTCACTGTATAGCAGGCATTTGGACGTTCTGTTCCTGGTCCACCTCCGGTATTTGCAGCGAAATTTCTTCCAAAAGCACCGGTACCGCGGATCCCGACAGTATCGTTTACTCCCATTACATCATCGAATACAGCATTAAAAACAACTTCTGCTTCGCCATCAGCTTCACCGGATGCCACGGAAGCCTGGCGTTCTTGTTCTGAGGTCTGACTGTCTTCACGCTTACAAGAGCTAAAAATCACCACGAGTAAGAAAACGGGTAACAACAAAACATGGGTAAGATTTAAACGGGCTATCATGCTGGGGAGTTTTGTCAGTTGGTCATTTAACGGCTGTAAGATGGTTTTTATTGGTTGAAGTTTAACGCTTTCTTGCAATTTTTTACTGAGTTTTGTGCCCAAACTTAGCTGAAAATGAACTTAGTAGATACTCATTCCCATATTTATTTAGCTGAGTTTGACGCAGACCGGGAAGAAATGATCCAACGAGCCATGAACGAAGGAGTGGGAAAAGTGATCATGCCAGCCATCGACTCCTCCACTCATGAGAAAATGTTGGCCACCGAAGAATTATTCCCGGGGCAATGTTCCAGTATGATGGGTTTACATCCCTGTTCCGTAAAAGATAATTATCGCGAGGAATTGGGTATTGTAAAAACTTATTTTGAAAAAAGAAAATTCCAGGCTGTTGGTGAAACCGGATTGGATTTTTACTGGGACTTAAGTTTCAAAAATGCGCAGTACCAGGTCTTTCGTGAACAGATCGAACTCGCATTACATTACGATATACCTGTGGTGATCCACTCCCGGGAATCCATTGACGAATGCATTCAAACGATCGCCGAACACCAGGATGGAAAACTCAAAGGGATCTTTCATTGTTTTTCCGGGAGTGTTGTGCAAGCAACGAAGATCATCGACCATGGTTTTTTCCTGGGGATAGGAGGAGTGCTTACTTTTAAAAATGCCGGGCTGGATAGAGTCATGGAGTCAATCAAACTTGACTATGTAGTCCTTGAAACCGATTCACCCTACCTGGCGCCCGTTCCATTTCGTGGCAAGAGAAATGAGTGCAGTTATTTGAAATATGTGGTACAGAAATTAGCCGAAATAAAGAAGGTGGAAATGGAGAAAATTGCAAGTGTGACAACCGCAAATGCAGAAAAATTATTCAAGCTTTAAGACTGGTAAGCTTATTTTTGCAAGCCTTGCGCCTTTCGTCCAAATGAATCGGACTTCGGTGCATGTAAGGAGAGGTGCGGGAGCGGTTTAACCGGCACGCCTGGAAAGTGTGTGTACCCCAAAAGGGTACCGAGGGTTCGAATCCCTCCCTCTCCGCCCATAATTTTTCATCCTTCGCAAAACCCATCCAAACCTTTGTCTGACATGTTTTATGCGATTCTACCCCCCTCAAAATCGCTCACAATGCCCCTTTCTTACCTGTCTTAATCGTTGTCTTTTTGCCTCTAAAACCTGTCCAACGATCTGCGTGTATTTATTTGATTGTTAACCTGCTATTGACTAACTTTTTACCAATTTAATGACCTAAATCGTTGTCCAATGATCTCTTCAGCAATCAAAAGAAACACGTTTTCCATCCTGTTTTTCATTCACCGCAGCAAAACCAACAAGAATGGAGAACATCCTATTTATTGCCGCCTTACTGTACAAGGCCGCTCAAAAGAGTTCTCCTGCCAATTATGGGTGAAAAACGATAAATGGGTACCTGCCGCTGGTAAAGTTGCCGGGACTAATGAGTTCGCTCAAACTGCAAATAATACATTGCATACAATCCGACTAAACCTGTTGAATATACGAGCGGATCTCCAATCACAAGGCAAACCAATAACCGCTGAACTTGTCGTTAATACACATTTGGGAAAATCTGTAACCCATTATTCTTTAATTCAAATACATGAATACCATAATGAGCATCACGTCAAAAAACTGATTGGAAAGGATTATGCTGAAGGAACATACGCCAGGTACAAAACATCTTTAGATCACGTTACCCGATTTCTGAATCATAAATACAAAACGAGTGACATTTTCCTTAAGGATTTGGATCGTGCTTTTGCGGCAGCCTATGAATTCTATTTAAAAACGGTAAGGAATTGCTCTACTAATACAAGCTCCAAATACATAAAAAATCTAAAAACTGTAATCAACTTTGCTGTTAACCGAGGATACATCCCTAATAATCCGATTCAATACTATAAAGCCAAACTGCAACGAATCGAAAAAGAATATTTGACTGAAAAAGAATTGCGAGCTATTGAATCGAAAAAAATTGACAACGAAAGGCTTGATGAAGCAAGGGATGTTTTTATTTTCTGCTGCTATACTGGATTGTCTTATTCGGATTCTGAAAAATTAAGCAATAATAATATCGTTGTCGATATAAATCGCAAAAAGCAGATTCATATTAAACGATCCAAAACAGATGTCTCCGCCAACATTCCATTGCTTCCACAAGCCTTGGCAATAATTGAAAAATACAAGGAACATGAATTGTGTGTTTACAACGGTAAACTACTTCCTATAAAAAGTAACCAAAAGCAAAATGCCTACCTAAAAGAAATTGCCACGTTGACTGAATGCACCAAAAAATTAACTACGCATACTGCAAGGCATACATTTGCCACTTTAATGCTCACTAAAGGTGTTTCAATTGAAGCGGTCAGCTCGATGTTGGGGCATACGAACATAAAAACTACCCAGATCTATGCTAAGATCATAAATGAAAAAGTGATGAACGAAATGAGTATGGTTGCTGACCAACCTGTTGCCGTATAATTGAAATAAATTATTTTTACGTGACATAACCCGATTGGGTCATTTTTTACTTTAAAACAACCGAAGAAATATTTGAAATAACATCATAAAAACATAAACATACCAGCGTTTAACCTCTCTTCGATAGAAAACTTGCGAAACTTTCATGTACAGAGAAAAGGATTAGACGCTCACGTAAAAGCGTGGGCGGTTCTTTCTTGTACAGGGCATCGCAAGTGCCTCTATCGGGATTGTTACTTGCTCACGCTGATTTTTTATAAATACTCTGTTAGGGCAAGGCAGTTGACTACTACCATGTTTACTGCACGAAATGCCTGCGAAAGTCTTAAGGCAATATTTTTCCTGAACCTAATACTTGTTATCCTTTCTCTTTTTTCATGCAAAAAATCGCCGCACAAACCAAGAAATGACTTGGAAAAAATGAGGTTATTTGGAAAAGTCAAACAAGTGATCGAAAGAACATTTTCAAAACAATATTATTTTGAAGACCCTGAAGCTGATCCTAAATTAAAACTGTATGTAAAAGACATCACTAAATTTAATTTGGATGGAAATATTGAAGAAACCCGGACAATATACTATGACGTTTCTGATAGCTTAACCCAAACCTTAAATCAAAATAAAACTATTTTCCTTTATGACAAAAATGGCTTTTTAATTACAGAGTATAATACCATGGATTCATTAAGAGAAAAGAGATTCAATTATGACGACCTGGGTAATTTGAAAAAAATTCAATGGTTTTTGAACTCCACTCCCCTTAATGAAAAATATGAATACAAATATGACCGCAATGATCACTTAATTGAAGAGATGGAGTGGGACACAACTGAGATTCCTAAAATCAAGAAAATTCATAAGTATGATAACCAAGGGCATAAAAGGGAAACAACTGTTTATAAGCGCAACAGAGAGGGCCAACTAATATTCAATTCAAAAAGTAATTATACCTATGACAGTCTAGGAACAATAATTGAAACACTATTATTTTATCGTAACGACCCTGCTACAAAATCCTCCTTTACTTATGATAGTTATGGAAATACAATTTTAAGTGTCCGATACAACTCACAAGGCGTAATAACTAATAGAGATAGCTCATTTTATGAGTATGATCATTATAAAAATTGGATAAAGAAAATGGATTATTCAATTCGCTCTTCCTTCTATGATCCCTTGCTTATAGGAATTGAGCAGAGGGTTATTGATTATTATTAGTCTACTTCTTTAACGCCTTCGAATCTTTCAGTATTTAAGTGCTATTTATTGAAGTTGAGAAATGCTCAAAAATCGCCTTGGTTTTTCAACTTCAATCCCCTACGTTTTGGCAAATATTTTTACTATGCAAATCAGTGAAATAGCTACAAAAGCTGACATTGAGGAAATACTCAAGGCCATTCAAGACCTACAATCTTCATTGACTTCGCCTCAAAAGGAACAAAAGTTTCTACGCTCTGCGGATGTAAGGAAATTGCTTAATATCTCCGATGGAACGTTACAACGGTTACGCATTTCCGGAATTTTAAAAGCTTCAAAAATGGGTGCAACATGGATTTATAAATACGACGACATCATCAAAATGCTGAGTGAAAATAACAAGTAGATAAACCCTAGCTGTCTGCGGATATTTATAACTAACAACAACGAGTTTAAACGTCTAAACTATTATTTATGAGAAAAAATGCGAACGCCCTAGCTAAAAAAAAGGTTCCCATACCCCTAGCTACCAATATTCTTAGATTTCAGAAATATAATTTCAATTTTTTTGCTACTGATGAAGTGATCATGTTTGAATACTTAACAGTTAAAGCCATCTCATTTAGGTTTAAAATATTTTGGCACGCTTCATCTACCATTGAAGACGAAACAGGTATTAAAAGATGTAGACTGGATACCATTCTTGATAAATTTGTCCAATTGAAAATTGCAACAATAACGGTAAAGGGAATGCCAAAAGTGAAACACTTCAAAATACATTTCAATAAGATATACTCTCTTCGACCTAAAATATATAGATTAAGTAAACTTTCCGCCGATGAGCGCAAACAATTAGCAGATTACTTCAAATCATTAGCTGAAAACTGCAATTAAAAGAATACTTAGAAGAATATTTAGAAGAATGTTACAAGAATTCTATACAGAATAATATCATAATTAATTTAATACCCGAAAGACTTCACATGATGGTGCCTTACGGCAGGAAACACTATCTACGAGATATGCGACTATCATCTTAAAAAACCCAATTAATCCAGAAGTAAAAAGTAGTCGCATATCTCGTATCTAGTGTTTCCACCGATAATTTACAAGTAGCAATTTAATTGTAAGAATAAATCGTAAACAAATTTGAAATATTGCCTTTATCTTATTTTTTTTCGAAGTCTACAAGTAACTTACTAATTACATCACTAAGTCAGAATCTTTAAATACATCTTCATCCTGTTTTAATTCAAGGAACTTATAAAGGTTTGAAGTTTCATATCTTCTTATAAGTTCTTGTTTTAGCTGCTTAGCAATTGTATATAAAAATGATTGTGTAAAATTTATTTTCGCTAATCTTACTGTAGCATGCTGTTGATACTTTACTTCATCCTCAACTTCTAAATAGCTAATATCTGAAGAAAACAACACTATAAAATCAGCCTGATCCTTAGACACTACTTCGTAGTTTACATTTACTTTATTTTTAACAATATTTACTCCTGAAAACCTATTTCCTGTAAATAGAAATTGCATCTTACTAAACTGAGATTCGAATTGCATCTAGTTGCGAAGCTGGGTTAATTGTTCAGACCATCCATAATAGATTGAATCTTCTTCAAGAAAAACGAAAAATCATCCTTAGCTATTTTCATATTAGCTTGACCCTATAGTTTCTTCTGTTGGTGACTTTGTTTTGGGGCTTCTAAAAATTGTCTGCCAAGTAATCGGAGGTTTATCATTATGTGATTTATGCTCTAGTGTTATACTTGGATTATAACCACACATATCAACCATTGATTTTATTAACTTTTCAAGAATCTTGTTTTTCTCATCACCATCTGGAAGCTTGTCGATCTCTCTCTTATATGCTTCATAGCTTTTCGATAAGGTTTCTTTGTATATATATTCCTGCTGTAATCTTTTGAATTGACTTTGTTGCTTCGAAGCGAATATGGCAAGCCAAACCGCAGGAATAAAAAATGGAAGTCTATCCACGATATGTAACAATGAGTCGCTGAGCTTTGCTACCTCTTTTACTTGACTATAGGAATCAATTGCGAAAATCACCATTCCGATAATTACGAGGCTAAACACCGCTGACCAAATAGCTATAGGTGTAGTGTAATTAGTCTTTTGATCTTGATAGGCTTTTGACAGGCCTGTAGAGGTTGCTCCAGGTACTAATCCCTCAATTTTTTCGTATAAAGTCTGATATGTTTCTTCCCACTTTTTCTGTTGATCAGCTATTGATGATTTGTCTTTTTCTACCCATAACTCTGTTTCTTTTTTGAAACCAGTCTTACCTGTTGTTTCATTTCCATAAATAAATTCTTTAAATCCTTCAATTTGTTCTTTTAACTCAGTAGCTGATTTCAAGAATTGACTGATGTTTTGCTGATGCTCTGTAACTGTTTCAAACTTACTCTTTTCTTCCGGTGTCGGTTTATTGAAGTAGTCGATGAAGTGGTTATTAAGCGAATCAAATTTTGAAAGATTTTCTGTCAATCGCTGTTCTAAGGCATTTACTTTATCAGAGAAAGCGTTAGCCTCTCCAATAAGGGTGCTGATCCTTTCTTCTTGCTCAACTACTTTTTGCCAAGCATTATTAGTTCTGTTTTCGAGATCATTTAATTTTTCTTCCATTTCCTGCCGCTTTGGTTATTAATAACTGACAAAGCTATATAAGTTCAGTGCCATATTCCCAAGAAAATAAGCACCTATTACTAAATAATTTAGTTACAATGTTTTAAGTAATATTTAGTATGAAGAAAATGATACCACCTGGTTTGGTAACCCTCCCCTTTAAATTACTTTCGCACTTTGCAAACTCCTGTTAGTTTACATATGTTAGCGCAGTTTTTTTAAAAGTCGAGCTCCACTCGTTATTGAAAACTCCAAGAAATTTCTGTATAATAAGGCTATTCTGTTATGCGAGCAAAAGTCTGAAATATTTCTATCTATTACCTTTTGCTCGATTATGTGTCTTACACAACATCTGACAATTTTTAGGATCTGATGAACCGCCTTTACTCCATGCTGCAACATGATCTGCATCCATTTCAGCGAACTTCCAAATTCTAATTTTATTAGCGTCCTGACCTATTGCGCATAAGGGACAGTTAGAAACACCTTTATTTTCTGCTTGTGTTGTTTGTGTAGTATAAATTGATTTTTTCGTTGCTTCGTCAAATACTCTTACATCAAGCAATTTTGTATCAACTGAGCCCCCAAGAATATATTCAAATACACCTTTCCGATTTTTTATGTAAGGGTCGGCGTAGAGTTCTTTAACTTGTTTAGATACATTTTTTGGATTATATGCTTGCTTATGATATTGCTCGTATAACTGACCCCATTCAAGTCCCCTCATCTCGCTTTCAACATCTATGAATACGGTAGAAATCCAATCAATGACGCTATTGAAGTATCTTTTGACTTCTGAAATGTTTTTGTCTTTTCGATGGCTACTCATATAGTCGCCAATATTCCCTTTACTTACCCAGTCTAAAGCACATTCCAAAAAATCTTGACGATTTGCGCTACCTGAAATGTAAGCACTCCATTTTTGAATGTTGGAGTTTTGACTATTACTAAATTCTTCCTTGCATAGTGTTACAAAGGAACCGGAGTATACCGCATTAAGTAACTCCTGATTATAGAGCGGGATACCTGCTATATTGATAGTTCGAAACCACTCCTTTATCTCGCTCTCTGTGCCTTCACATTCATAAATGAGAAGATTCGTTTTCAATATTATTTCCTGTTGATCAACAGGTAATTTATC
>Ga0196964_10000148_pt1 | contig 48483 bp, 86 predicted proteins | sample S1_10metaG_FD_148615 | JGI IMG/M metagenome (GOLD analysis project Ga0196964, IMG submission 148615) | Soil microbial communities from Anza Borrego desert, Southern California, United States - S1_10 | ecosystem: Environmental > Terrestrial > Soil > Desert | place: USA: California | collected...
TCTCAACCACACCCCCTCAATGGGGTTTATTGACATTATTTGTCAGTTGCATTATGCAACGCATGTACAACATATGTACACTATACATCACAATCCCTTACCACGCTTGAACATATACACAGGCACCTTAACCATGCGCCCGTCTATTGCAGCCATGTTGCGTCTACCAACGCTAACGCATCCACCTGCCTGTGCTGAACGTATACGCGCTGTTACCCATGCCTTGCCCCTACCTATGCGCTCCTGTATCTCGTGTAGCGTAAGCCCCTCATCGTCTTTTGGTCGATGATGTTCTCGCAGTGCTTCTATCAAATCATTGAAGTTGGATTGTTGTTTCACTTACGCCTCCTCGTTGACAGAATGTATACAGATTGTCAACCAAACCTATGCCGTGACTTCTCGCATCTCCGTTGGAAACAACCAGTGCCCCTTAATCGGCATAGCCTGGTAAGCGTGATAAAGCCCATTCGGCAAAATCACTCCGTAAACGAATCCGTTCTCGTGTCTCAACGAATTGATGTGCGAACGATTATAATCCATATCAAGTTTGCAGAGGCACCCGCACGTACGCCCGACTTCTCGCTCCAATCGACTGATGACAAAGCTATCAATCGTATGAGTGTGCCCGAGCATTACCGCACCATATGTCTGAGCCGCTATCTTTGTGGCGTTCATGCCGGCCGAGTATCCGTGTATGAATCGCATCTTTCCAATCTGCAACACGCCACGGCGCTTATCATAAGGCAGCACCATTGCGCCATGCAGACTGGCATGAATCTTCGCAATCTGGTCTTTAGCGAACTGCTTAAGCTTTCCATCATCAGACTTAAGTAAATCCCACATGCGTTCGTCGTGGTTTCCGCGCAGGAAGTAATTCGGGCGCAGCTTTTCAAGAAACTCCAAACCCATTTCGAAATCAGTTGACGAATCCTCGCGCCAATCCTGTTCTGAAGCGCCTTTGCGCAAGGCGCGAAAGTCGAAATTGTCGCCGCCATGAATAACGATGTCAGGACGCCAATACTTTTTGAATTCGAACATCACGCCAACGGCTTTGTCGTTCTGCTCATCGCCATGATTATCAAACACCGCCATCCATCGCCTGTAGGCTATTCGTCTTTGTCTCCGAAAATCAATGTTATGCCCCAGTACAGCCAGCAAACTCGCCATGCGCGCCTATTCGGCGAAATGCAATACTGCGGCATAAAATATGGCGGCGGCGGAAATGCCATACGCCCAATATCAACACTCTTCAGTCTCATCATCTCCAAATTCCTCTTCGCACTCGTCCAGCAGCTCGCTCGGGTCTTCGTCGCCTGGCTTTATTGGCTCAGTCCTTCAAGAACGCCCTAACCAAATCTGCCGAAATGTAATACCCCGACTCTTCATCCAGCGACCGCGCCAGAACTATACCCACAAGCTCGCCTTTGCCGTTGAGTAGCGGCCCGCCAGAGTTGCCGTTCTTGACTTTTGACGTAATTGTTCCGCCGAAGTTGCCTGCAGACTTTACGCTGATTTCCTGCGACTCGTCTGATGCGCTGACAGTCCATTGCTCAGCCTTCACGAGCTTAACCACGTCTTTGCTTTCGGCCTTTGTCTGCAGCAGCGCCAAATCAGTCTTTGCGTCATGCTTGATAACCTTTGCGCGGATCCAGTCGCCATCAATCTCGACGTAGATGTCTCCGCCGCCGTCAATAACGTGCCAGGCGGTTACGACGCGATTCTTTTCAATGAAGCAGCCCGAGCCATAACTAACGCGGGCAGTGGTTTCCGTGCGATGCTCGGCTTTAACGCGAACGCCGGCGGCTTGAATTGATGTGCAGATGAACAACACGACCAGGATTATTAGACGAACTATTTACACCTCCCGTTCATACTCCCAAACCGCCATTAATGACCACAACACTGAAAACACGGCAAAGAACGCGAGCATATTCAAGCTTTCAAAACACATGCAAATGGATAGTCCGAAAAGATGTGCCAAATGCATCCATTTATAGAAACCATAGAATGACATTAGCCCACCCTCTGCGCCTTCGCCATAACCGCTCGGCAAATCCCGTTCGCCAAATGGTCTTCTCCGTCTGGCTCGCAATGGCCTTCTGAAATCAACTGTGCTGTAAGAAGGTGCCGCGCAGACTTGCCGACGTGATTAAATGATTCTTCGTTACGCCATGAATCAGCAGCGTGCTTCTTAAGCCCCTCCTGCATTACCTCGCGAACTGTTTTGTAAGCGACGATTGGCGGAGCTGGCTTTATTGGCTCAAGCGATGGGTACTCCAGGACAGGAATGCCGCATTGCGTGGCAACAAATACTTCAATGTTAGCGCCGTCGCTTAGCTGCCAACCTGAAAGCACAACAACTGCATCCGATTCGCAAACCGCTGGCAAATCAATCCGCATGTAATACGCCAGCGGCAGCGCCTTATCGACAGACGGGTCAAAGCCGTCTTGCAAGTCTCGCTCGGCCGGATTGAACACATCATGACCAAGGCGACGCAATTCAGACGTTGCTTCATGAAACTTTGGAAAGTTGTATTCTGGAAAGCCGCGCATAGGGCCAGCTAGATAATAACGCATCAAGCCTCCTCATCAGGCGCATTCAGCCGAAACACCGCCAGCGTACATAGTCCATCCTTTACCGCTCGAAATACGTTCGCGTTAATTTCGTCGCGAATCAAGATGGCAAGCTCCGACCCCTTTGATGGTTGATAGTCCGAGACCGCGCGCCGAAAGTGTTCAAACGCAGCCTGGAATCCGATTTCGTACTCTTCGCTTAGCGACTTGGCTTGAACAACCGCCGCAATCACTGCTTTGGTGCGGGCTCGTGCTTCTTTGCGGAGTCCATCCTCTTTCAGCTTGGCTATTAGGTTTTCATCCAATCCAGGCAGAAGCGCCGTTGACATTTTATCACCCTTTCGCAAGTGCCGCTCAAACACTGCCAACCGATTCAACATCATCAAACGAGATAGAAAACAGTCCGTGCCGCTCATCGTTGCGAAACAAGAAGGAATTTGGTTTTGTGGCGATTATCCAGCCGAAGAAAACGCCTTTGGTGCTGTGCAGGCAAAGCCAAACGAATGTCTCCCGGCTACAGTAGGATTCCAAGCGCTTGGTTATCGCGGCTTTGCTTATCATTGCTTACTCCAGCTAATCCAGCCCCAAACGCTCAACCCAAGGTAAATCGAGAACAAGCCCACTTGCGGCCACTGTTCTAGGACTGCACACGAGACAATCCATTGAAATGCGTTCACTTCTCCCCCTCCCCACCCGAGAGCGCAGCAGAGGCGTTCTTTGCCTCAAGCTCGGCGACGCGAATCTTCAGCAGTTCGATTTCAATCCACGGCTGGCATCGTGGACAATACCGTTTATCGCGTGCATCATGTTTCATGATGGTGCCGCAATGACATTTCATTGAGGTTTCTCCGAGAGCGCAGCGTCTATCCAGCCAATCGCGTCACCATCTTTCAGCAATTCCTCACGATGCTTTTCAAGAACACGCCTCAGCGCATCTCTTTCCCGCGTGAGGGTGTGAAGTTCATCACGGCTTTTATTGTACGCGGCCTGTACCTCTTCCAGATTCTTCACCGCGTCTTTCATCGTGTTCACGGCCATAGTGCAGTCTTGTTCTTCAGCCTCGTACATTCGTTGCCATTCTTCGGATTCACACCGCACGGTAGCAAGCCTGTGGCGATAGTCCTCGTTCTGAAACTCCGCCTTTTCGAGCCGCTCGCGGAGGAGTTCGTGGGAGGCGAAGATGCGCGGCAAGTTATGCAATCCACCTGCGCTTTGAATCGCCTCTGCAATTTCTTCCCTGCTCAACACCTTCGCGTCAGTCATTTGGAAGCCCTCGGCTTGATTCTCGCGATGCCCTTGCATTGACCATTCTTCTTGTCCGCTCGTTTAATTACGCCGCAATTAAAGCACACTTCATAGCCGTTCTTCCATGTCACCCAAAGATGCTTCCTCTCCTCAGTCATGGGCGCGGGCCTCCTGATTGGGCGGCTGTTTTCCAGATTGCTTTCGGCACCTTGACTGCCGAATATGTTGTTCCGGTGTAGTACATCAGCATTTGCGGGTCGTACTGATTCAAGCCCTGATAGTCGTAGCGCGTGTCGTCGTTCTCAAAAAGTTCTTTGGCGCGTGCTTCTGCGAGCTTGGCATACTTGGAAGCTTCGGCCTCGTTTTCGAGCCAACACACAACCCATTCCGTCGAGTCGCTGTATTCTCCGGTCGCGCCAATTACGCAGTAAATTTCATGCATCTTCATCCCTTTTCCCCCGCCTTTCGTATCGCGTCGGCTTGTGATGCGGCGAGAAGGCGCTTCCATGATTCAGCATTAGTTCTGTGAAACTTATCCCACGCCGCCCACATGCCCTCATCACGGTTGCATGATTTCCAGTACTCGGCAAATGCACCAGAATTGCACGGTCGCTCACCTATCTGATTCTCACACCACACAATCGCGATGCAGCAGGCGGATTCTTGAACGAGCTTGTAGCCTTCAGAATCCTCTTTGAACAGATTCGCGATATTTACGCGTGAGAAAACGTCTGCCTGAAAAAACCACTGCTTAAAATCAGGACACCAGAAAAATCTCGGATGCTTCGGCACGCTCACCTTAATTCCGTAAAGCTCAATCTCTTCGCTCATTTCCCAGCTCCTTCTTTCTGCGCGGCGGGTTAGCGTTGTGCCCTTACTCCGCCAATGTTCCATGGACCGCAAATCACAACATCAAACCCCATGTACTTGACGCACTGGTTTGCGCGGCTTCTGGAGGGCTTGGTTTTGCTGCCGACAATCAGAACCGACTTTCCGTTGCGGTCTCCAGTGCCAACAAAATCAAACCATTTGCGCTTGCCAAACATTCGCTCCAATCCCATGAGTGCTACCGAAGTGTCTTTCGTTTTCTTCGCCATCTTCATCCCTCTTTCTGCCCGCCAGATGGGGGCTACGCTTTTGCCCAAAGCACGTTCCCTGTCATGTCCTCAACGCGAAGTGTGCCGGGATTGCATTCAGCGTTTTCTTTCGCCACGTCAGTCAGTTCTTGGTCGGCTCGTTGTGGACATGGAACCATGTAGAATCCCGATTCGCGGAAGAACACAAGCGGAACCATTTCAATCTCAGTCTTCATCATCTCTTCCATCTCCTCTCGGCTGTGCCGCGAAATTAGGGGGCGGTGTGCTTTTCAAACTGTTCCACAAGTTTTGCGAGCCTGATTCGCTCGTCGCATTCGTGACTCCATGCGCTCTTGTACTCTGCGGCCTTTTGCTTGAGGCGCTTGATACAATCCTGCGGCATGTGTTCATGTTGATGAAACTCCTCGCAGTTCGGGCAAAACACTGTTTTCACCTACTCCTCCTCATCGCCCGATACTCGACGGCAGTTATGATAGTCCGCCCCATTTGCGCCACTTTTCTCGCTGATCCTGACAATGGTTGGTGCGCTTACACGTCTCATTGTTGATTGGATACTTGGCTACGATGCGCCGCTCTTCTTTCATCCAGAGTTCGGCAGCAACACATGCTACGATTAGCCGCTCTCGTGGGTTGCAGGCGACAAAATCAAGCGGCCTTGCCATTTCTCCATTGGAATCGAAATGACAATCTTTAAAACACGGAATCCCGAAAATGATTGCGAAGTATTCAGACTCTGGCGGAAACTCCATTTCGCGATAGTTCATGGCTTATTCTCCTAGTTATGACTGCAATCGTATTACTTTAAAAAAGCTCGATATTCTGTGTGCCAAACTCCGCGCCCGATTATGAGCATGTTTTCAACACGCCTCATCCGCTCCAACTCCGTCTCCACCTTCGGCACCTCGTAGCAATCCAGGCAGCAACCCGCCGCGTTCCGATGCTTCACCTCATCACAAATCACGCATTTGCCGTCTTGAGCGTGGGGGTGAGGGGACCAGCGTTGTAGCAACTCGGGTTTACACGGCTCAGTTTGTGTCAACTGATTCGCGTTTTGATTGACACAACTCTCGGCCTCTTTTTGCGGCTCGGGGTGGGCGGGGGAAATTACATCAGGAGATAGGATTGTGGACAGGTCCCTTGATTTGGAATGCGCCCACCAGCGTCCCGTAACGGTTTCGCCGTCCAATATGAAGACTTCGCTACCGTGCTTCTGCGAAAAAACCTCGTCGCCTTCTTTCCACGCCGTCGTCTTCGCGGGCGGAAGGGGCGCGGGGGCTGCTACTTCAACGAAGCGGGAAGTGAAGTAGTACATCAGCTCGCTTCCTTCGTCGTCGGTAACATACACGGCGAGTCCAGTGAACGACAGATGCCCTTCGTAAACCTTGCCAAGTGTTAGCTCGCCATCAATCGGGCACACACACTTCCAGTACCGCTTCTTCTCCGTCGTCTCGTCGGGCATGATTGGGCTCCTATTTGGTTATCGCCACCAACGGTGCTGCATTGCCTTCGTTAATCTTTCTCGCGCATTGGATGCAGTACAAAAGGTGTGTTTCGCGATGCTCGCATGAATTGTGTCTGCGCTCGCACGCTTCTCTGGCGCACATTCCCAATGCGTTCCACAGCTTTCGCTGCTCGCTCCAATTCAGCTTTTTATCGAAGGATTCTTTCTTAGTTTCGGTAATCACTTCGTTTTCCTTTCCCCTTCGGGCGTTTAGCGGGTGGCGCGGGAGATTAGTTCTCTTCGCTTTCCAACTTTTCATTTACGCCTAAAGCTTGCTGCGCACCGCAATGAACCGCATCTTCAATGATTCCCTGCATTTCGTAATAATACGCAGTGTTCTTTGTGAAGAATCCGGTGCAGTCAACCCACTTGTCGAAAATGTTCAATGCTCGACGCTTTGCTGATTCCATTTCGCCTTTTGTCATTTGAATCCCTCTTTTCGCCAGCTTGATACGCGCCTGAACAATCCGCATGACTTGCACTCTGGACAATCCGACATGCTGTATCCTCCTTCGCGAGATTCATCAGGCACTTCGATGTAGCCCCAGTCTTTGCATTTATCGCACATAGCACTTTCCTTTCCCCTTCGGGCGTTTAGCGGGTGGCGCGGGAGATGGCGGCGCGTGCGTCATTTAAAAGTTTCGAGCGGCGTGCGTATTCTTTTGCGCCGATGCCTTTTTCCAGCACCCATGAAAATAGAACTTCTTCATTCAGGATGGCACTGAGCGCTTCGAGCATTTCCGGCGCGGCGGCATTAAGTTTCTCGGAACTCAGGACAACCACTTCACTCTTCGTCTCGCTCATGCCTCTTTTCCTTTCGGTGGGGTGGAATTAACTTTCATGCGCCTTTTGGCATATCAAATTGCCTTCTGAATCAAGATTCGGATGGCGCACCTTCCCCCGAATAATCATTACTGGCACCGACTTTATTTCGTGCTCTTTGCCGCAATGCGGACATGGACTTTGCAGCGACTTCTCCGCTTTGGCCCTGAGTTCCTTTTCGGTCATCTTCGCTCTCCTAGCTCGTTGGATTTAGTGTAGTGGCGGTATGGTAATTATGCCCAATGAATGTACATCGTTTTCATCGCTCTCTCCTTTTCCTTTCGGTGGCGCTGAGGGGGATTAGATTGCAGGTCGGAATTGCACCGACTCGATGAGCTTCAACCCCCATCGTTCTTATTTAGACGCATGAGCCCGTTGCTCTACCATGAGCAGGTCGCACAAGAAGGGGTTGAAGATAACCCGAGTGCCTCTGTGGGTTTCATGCGCCGCGTGTCATTGTCCACGCCGCTGCAATCGTCTTCTTTTTGGCTCCTGCATTACAACTGCCCGTTTCGCTTCCCACATTGCCTTAAATTCCCTAATTGACTTTGCTGATGCTGGCTTCGGGTTCAGTGGCCCACGGCACCAGCTCGAGGCTTCATCACCGTCAGCAGTCGTGCCTACAATCCGCACTTTGGTTTCGCAGTTACAACCAGAGCAGCAGCAGATTGAGCCATCACGTTCGCCGAACACTCCGCCGTAGTCTGCAGAGCCCGTCCAGCGGGCTCCGCCTCCGCACTCGAATAAGTTCCACATTACAGATACCCAAAGAAGGCCACGCCGCCCTGAATCCAAAGCTGGGTCAGTCCATTCAGTGCCGATTCATCGCATTCAACCCACTTACCATCCTTCGGAGCGACTTCGGCTTTGCAGGCGACAATGTTGGTGCATTCGTAGTCGCGCTTGATGAAGTTTGCGTTCTTGAAGGTTTTCATGGTCTGGGCTCCTTTGGTTTCGTTGGCTTCCATGTAGGTAAGATACCCCGCCTTTGAATTATGTCTAGACAAAAATGCAAGATTCCGAAAATAATTTATCTAGACATAATTCCGCCCATGGGGTACGTTGTGCACATGAAGACTCCGAAGCCTAAAAAGCGTGGTCGTCCAATAAGTGCCGATGCTGGCATTCAGGTTGGATTGCGATTCCGCGAAAGCACCATTAAAGCCGCCAAGAAGATTGCCAAGGTCAAAGACTTTTCCATGAACGAAGCCATCCGATATGCGGTCGAAAAGACTGCCGACGAACTCTAGTGTTATTTTTTGACACAACACTCGTGGTACTTTCCCGCGATTCCTGAGCGTTCTGGCGAGGTCTCGTCGAATCCTGTACTTATTTCGCCTCCCCCTCGTCACCTTTCACTGGCTGCGAAGGGGCGGGGCGTCTCCAGCCTTTGTCGATGTCTGGCGGCAGGATTAGCGGACGCTTCAGGGGCAAGGTAATCATTCCCTCTCCGCCACATGTTTTGCAGCAGCCGCAAATAAACTCCGCTCCGCTTTTGCACTGACAGTCTTTGCCGTGGCCCATTCCGCCGCATTCTTTGCACCACTCGCGTTCAGTAATCACAATCCCTTCCCCTCCGTGGCGGTGGTGCGCTGAAGTTCTTGCGCGGCTTTTTCTTTCGCCCGCTTTGCCTGAATTGCGAAAACGCTTCGACCGATTTCTTTAGACAATTCCGTGTCTGTAACATCGCGTCTGAGAACCGCATCGGTTTCTTCTTGAGTCCAAGATGCCCGCGAATTAAAGGCGTCTTCGCGGCGGATTGCATAATACTTTCGCTTCCATCTGTAATGCGCATCGCGATATTGCTTGCGGTACTCTGCGGTCATTTGGACTCTTCCGTGGCGGTGTTGGCTAAGGCGCGGAGTGCGGCACGAAGCCGTTTGTTTGCTGCCCGTAGGCGTTCAAGCTCGTCTGGCTTGTCGTTATTCCATGCCTGTTTGTAATCAGCGATACAAACCGCATCGTTCACCCGAATCGAATGCTTGCAGAGTTGACATGTAACATTGCCAACGTTGAATGAAGAGTAGCCGCAATCGTGTATCTTGATTCGCAACGCTTCGCCGCACTTTCGACACGGCCTGAGTCCATCCAGATTCCGCTTTTTCGACCTTCGCTTCTCTTCCATCTCGCCGTCGCTCATCGTCCGCTCCTGGTTAGTGTCGTTCGTTAATTCTGCCGCCGCGAATAACACCCTGTCTGTCACCAGTTCCGCGATATGTCTGGCTGATAACCTCGCGCCATACAGTTCCGTCCGCCGTTTGATACATCCGGCTTTCGCCAGTCGGCGCATTGGGATTTGTCCATGCTCTCACAATCTGATTTCCGGTACCGCCAGTAACTCCCATCGCTTCCTCCTCTGCGTCCGTGACGCTAAATCAATTCTCTTCCGCTGCCTATTTCGGCTGGTGTGTTACGAAGCAAGATTCAACTCCCAGCGAACCTTCGGGGCCGCGCTTTGCGCCTTCTTGCGTTTGCGACTTGGCCGATTCCATTCCCCGTCTTGGCTTGTTGATACCGCTTTCCAGCCAGCGGCCTTATAAATCCCGCCCGTATGCGCTTCGGTGTCCTGATACGAGATCAGCGTCTTGATGTACGGGCATGTTTTGTGAATCAGCATTCGCATTATCCGCAACATTCGTGAGGCGGTGTTTTTCGGAGCGTCTTCAGGAATCGCCAGCCTGCGAAGTTCAAGCGTGGTGTGATACGGCAGCAATCGCGCAACAGGGTTTGTCCAGATAGCGACGGCGTAGAGCGTACCGTTAAAGTCCGCACCGTAGCATTTCAGCGTGTCCACCCGCGTTAGGTTGTCCTTGTCGGTTTGCGGCAACACCGAATGCCATTTCGCGTTCAGCAACATTGCCTGCTCCAAAGAAATCTCAGACATGAAAAGTTGGAGCGCAGAGGTCGGCTTTGCACCGCCATCTCCCGCTTGGAATAGCGGGCACACTAACCTTGTGCTATCTGCGCGTTCTGGCTTCACTTTCGATACTCCTGCCTATTTCGGCTCGACGGCGGCGACTACGCTTTGCGAGACATCAAAACGCCTTCGCCACCGTTATCAAAAACGAACTTCATGCGATCGCCTACAATTTTGTATTTTGGGTTTGGCAGCGAGAGAATTAGCTGAATGTACTTGCCGCCGAAATGCGTGGTCTCAATCTGCACTTCGAGCGGCATGCTTGTTTCGCCAGTGCCACTGCAGTGCTGGCATTTCGAACCGTTATGATGTCCACCTTTGCCGTTGCACTTCTCGCAATCTTCTTCATTTCCGCAACTTTCGCATTCAATCACGCAATTACCGTCGCACTCTTCGCATTCAATCCACTCGTGTCCGGTACCTTCGCACTCGAAACACTTTTCTTTTTCGCTGAATGTCTTGACGTTTTCGGCAATCAATGGCGTGAAGTCGTCGGCATTAAAGTCAAACAAGTAGTCCATCTTCGGAACTTTGGCAGCAGGCGCGGGCAGTGTTTCGCCATCAACAAGGCTTCGACGAACGGCAATCCGGCCATCGGTTGCACATACGTGCTTGCCGTCGATCCAAGGCGAGCCAAGGGCAAAGCGCCCGTCTACGCCGCAGAACCTCTTCAGGTCAATCGTTAATGTCGTCATGGCTTGTGTCTCCTGTTTAGTCACCTTCACCGCAACCGCTTCGTTCAGGTTTTGAGGCATGATTGCTCCTGTTAAAAAAGTTCGTTTGCATGATTGCCCTGCCGACTGCATATAGGAGTTGCGGCGGATTACAGTTACCCACCGCTGTCAAACGAGCCACCCTGAGGGCAGCCCCATTAACTGCGCCACCCACATCGGATTCAGTGGCAATGACTCTTGGAGCTTCCCATTCATGCTGTTTTTCGTTTGGTCTTGCTGGCCAGAGCGGGACTTCATTAATTTTGCACGGGCCGGCGTTCCGCGAATGGCTGGATGGTTGCTCAGTCCGACCTGACCGAAGTTTGCTTGATTCGGAATCTTGCTCGCCTCCGCCGTCGTTGGCGTTGGCCAGTTTTGAACTTGAGCTGCCAAACACGGGCTGTTTCTGTTCATTTCCGATATAGCCGCTCGTTTTGCATCGTGACAACGAGGTGTCTGCCAATTCGCCACCATTTGCGAAAGCCTCATTTGGCTTTGTGTTCCTGCTTTGTTCTGATGTCGCAGCGTGCCATTCTTTGTTAACACAGGATTGCACGCTTGCCGATTCGATGTGTCGCTCGCGCATGGTGTGACCCACGATCCAGACTCGCTTTCTGGAGTGCGGAGCTCCCGCATGTTTAGCACCCACCACTGACGCCCAAAGGGCGTATCCTGAACAATCCAATACATCGTGAATCCTGTCATAGCCTCTAGTTCGCAAAGCAGGTACGTTCTCAAGCAGCAGCCAAGCAGGTCGGATTTCGTCAATGACCCGCGCAAGTTCGAAAAAGAGGCCACTGCGCTTGCCTTCGAGACCTTCGCCTTTACCAGCACAGGAGATGTCTTGGCACGGGAAGCCGCCCGTGATGAGGTCGGGAAGTCTTCCGCACTCCCGAATAACGTCTGCTCTTGTAACATTTCGAATATCCCTAAATCGCGGCAATCCAGGCCAATGTTTCTCAAGCACTTTCAAGCAGTAAGGGTCGCATTCGCACTGCCCAATGATTTCCATTCCCGCCCACTGCAAGCCAAGGTCGTGCGCACCAATCCCGCTGAAGCAACTTAACACTTTCACTTTTTCGCCTTCCGGGGGCGGGGGAGTTATTGGCCGATTACGCCGCGCTCTTCGAATTGCAGCGTTTTCGGGTCAAACCAAAATCCGATTTCAAAACCCTGTCCCTTGCCGCTTCGTGTTTTTCGGAGCTGCAACTTGCGATTGATTTCCACATCCGCAATCAAGCCGGTCCAGTCCTTGCATGAAACGAAGTCCTGATTGCGCATGTTCACAAGCGACACGATGTTCTGTGCCAAGTTCTGCAGAATCACGCCGCCGCCAATCGCCTCGTCGCCCCATGCGTCGTCTTGTTTCTTTGCCGTGTTCGCGTTCGTTTTCGGTGGATGCGCTGCCAGAATTAGCGACGTGTTGTATTTGCGCGTGATGCGCTTTGAGACGTTGATTAACTTCTTGTCGTCAATCCAAACGTGTCTGTCGTCGGCGTCGCGCACCGTGATTGGGTCAACCACAATAACGCGCGAGCCCTTTGCGGCTACGGATTCAATCCATTCCAGAATGCCATTTGTCGAAATGCCCTCCAACGTGTCGTGAATGCATGCGCCGAACTGGTTCAAATAATCCGAATGCTCGCGCTCGTAGGCATCCACAACACTCTGGTTGTTCTTTACCCATGCTGGATCCGTCACGTCGCCGTTACCCACAAGTTGCGCCAATGCCCGCCGAAGATGAAACGTTCTGTCTTCCTCGAGCATCAGCACGGCCGGCTTGTAGCCTTCTTTCATCCAAAACTGCGCAGCCTGGACGAGCATGAACGATTTCGTTGCGCCCTTCGAGCCGCCAAAAAGCGTTACGGTTTGCGGCAAGAGCGCGAGTGTCAGCCTTGACACAATGCGCCACGGCCACGCAGCCGCGAAACGCTTGCCGCTGATTTCGTCGCGCAACTGCCCGAACAGTGCCGCCGCAGGAGTGTCGGTGCTCGCTGCGGGTGCCGCCTTCGGTTCGGATTTCGGCATCGTGTACTTCATCGGCTTGTCGCTGCCGAGCAAATGGCCACGAACGCCTTCCGCCTTCTCTGCCTGTCTCAGCTTGTGTTCAAGTTCGCGTTCGCTCCATGGCGGCTGGCACGTCATGTTCCATTGGCGGAGCAGTGGGCGCGCGTCGTCAATCGACAACCCGAACCCGATTACCAAACTGCACGCGGCGTGGAACGTGGCGTTGTGTCCGCCCGAACCCGAAACAGCCCCAGGAATCTTCGCGATGTATTTCCATGCGCGCTCCTGAACCATGCTTGCGGTCGTCTGGCGAATTACGGGCTGGGGCTTTTCCGGCGATAGCGCTTCGTCTGGCGGCTTCCAGGTGCCCGAGCACTTGATTACACAGGAGAACGAAAATTCCGCCGTCTCACGTGCCCAGAACCACAGATTTTGACGTCCCAGAACTGCGTGGTCGCACTTCAGCCCGAGCTGCTTCGCGAGCCACCACGCAATCAGGCGCGCTTTGTTGCGGCCGTCTGTGATATTGCCGCCGATTGCAACGCGAACGTGAACGCCATTGCCCGACTTGGAAAGCCGAACCTCCGCCGCGCCGCCAACGAATTCGCGCAAAGCCGTCGCCGCGTCGATTGCATCCGCTCGCGTCGCGTACTGTGATTCGGGCTTACCATGCCCCACGTCCAAGTCGATGCCAACCCAGTGCAGCCGGCCGCTTGCGTCCCAGCCGCCGCAACCAACCGCCGCCACATCGTTCGGAAGTGCGGCATCGTTTTTCAATTCCCACGAGCGCCCGCCCGTGCTCACGCAAACCATGCCGGGATTGTTCACCCATTGCGCGGTCCAGTCGGCTTTGAGAACGCGGTCGAGTCCGGTGATTGGCATAATCATTCGCCCGCCTCCGATTCGAAGATGTCGTCGGGAAGTTCGGACAGGTCGGTTTTCGGCGTCCAGGCGTTTGCGTTTACTGGTGGCGCGTCTGGCTCATCGTTCCAGCACTGCTGATTCAACCACGTTGCGGGAAACTTGATGTACGAAGGGTCCTTGCCCTGGCATTCTTTGACGTAGCGGTCCAGTCCCGCCATGATTTGTTCGACGGTAGCAATCTTGGTTGCGGCCTTGAACGCCTTCTCTGCAGCGCCTTTTGATTTCTTGCGCGGATACAATCTGTAGAACAACTGGAAAGCAGAAGTTAAAGTTAAGTTATAATTAGAGTTTGCTTCGCTTTTGCTTGATTGTTTGCTTTCGTTTTGCTTTCCACTTTGCTTAAGCAAACGCGCTTTTCCGCCACGTGCGCCAGATTGTGCACGTACTGCACGTATGTGCGCCATCGAAACCATGCGTCTCGAGAAAATCACGCCGTCTTTTTCAGAAAACACGTTTGCAGCGCGAAGTTGCTCAAGCAAAATTTGGCCTTCATTTTCGGGCACTCCGCACATTCTGCACAACGCGGCGGGAGGGATTGGTTTGCCGTTTATTTCGAGATAACCTTGGCGCTCCGACTTCCACATAAAGCAGAGCATGTCCATCCACATCCCGCGCGCAGCCGGCGTAACAAAGCGAACGCCTTCATCAGACAGCCAATCAGATACGAAGAATGGCATGTACGGAAATTTTGCCTGCTCTACTTCTGTCATCCCGCCAACCTTTCCGCCCCGTCCGTTCGCCGCACTGAATCCATAGCCATGCTGCAGTCTTCGCAATAAAACTTGTCGCCAGTTCGTCCAACCAGGTCGCCGTCCACGCCGCAGGTTTCGCATGACACGCGCAACGGTTCTGGCGTTGGAACGAACTGCGCGTCGTATGCCGGATCCTCGTCAAGCCGCCCGTGGATGTAGGCATGGCACGCAACGCAAAGCCCCTGTAAGTCCTCGAGCAATTCGCGGTAGCGACGCGCATACGTTAGGTGATGGGTAACGTCCATCTGCGTCACGCCGCAGCGCTCGCAGATGCCATGGCAGCGCTTTCGAACGGCGAGACATTTCGCTCGCCATTCCTTGCTCTCCATGTAGTCGTCCCACTTTTTTCCCATAATTTTCTCAAGTCTTGGATTGAATGCGCCGATACATTCGGCCCGTTTACTTATTATCGGCACAATCAATCGTTTTCAGTACTTCGTGGAATGCTTGCTGTTCTGCCTTGTCGCGTGTCATACGCCCATCAAACTCTTTGATCGCAGCCCGCTCTTCGAAGGCGTGTTGAGTGTCGATGCTCGAACGCTCGAGGATTGCGCGCTGCGACCGGGTTAGAATGGAATGTTCTCCTCGTGAACTTCGAGGTTGTTCTCATCGTCATTGGCTGGCACCGTCGCCTTCTTTGCTGGCGCGGGTTTCGATGCGCCGTCTGCCTTGCCGACGAACTGGAAGTTGTCCACCACGACTTTCAACTTGGAGCGCTTCTGTCCCGTCTGTTTGTCTTCCCACGAATCCAGCTTGAGCCGCCCTTCGATGTAGATGGGCGAACCTTTCGTCAGGTATTTGTGCATGGCTTCGGCGGTTTTCCCGAACGCGTCGCAGTCCACGAATGTCACGTCCTCGCGCATGTCGCCAGTCGCCTTGTCTTTGAACTTGCGATTGATTGCGACGCCGAAGGATGCGATGCCCATTCCGCCTGGCGTGAATTTCATTTCAATGTCGCGGGTGATGTTGCCCGCAATCGTTACGTTGTTGACGTTCATTCGTCATCTCCTTGAATCTCTTCACCCTTTGGAGTCACGATAATGGCCTGCTTGCGATTCACTTCGCTGCGCATGATGGTTACTGGCTTGTTAAGCCAATTCGAAAAATCCTTTCCCCATGCACGCGCCATAGCCTTCGCGCTCGTTTTGTTGATGCACACTCGTTTCTTTCGGTTTTCAGCCGTCATCGTGCAGCGATAGTTCTTTTTTCCTTTGCAAAACAGTTCGCGAACTTCGTAGCTAGTGAATGTAGCCTCTACTTTCTGCCCCGGCTTCAGGTCGTCTGGGCTCAAATATTCCGAGCCATACAGGTCCTGATAAACGTCCTCTGGTTTTTTCTGCGCCATGACTATTCTCCCGCCTCTAGAATTCCGTCGTCCATCCACGTTGGACATGCGACGTATCGAATATCTTCTGAGTATGCTGGCCAGTGATTGGCCTTAACACACTCGATGTACCGTTCAAAATTCGAATCAATTTCCTGATTGGCGGCCTGAAGAAACGTGCCGTCCAGCTCGTAAACCGCAACCCCGTGCGGCGGCATCGACTCAACCGCAACGAACAGGAATCGAATCGGCGTGAAGTTCGCGGCCTTGAGTCCACGCAGGTACCAGGCACACTGGATGTGATAGCCGTACTTCACGATTGAGCGCTCAAATTCGGCCGCGTTCGTCGTCGTCTTCACGTCCAAAACGATTGGCTCGCCGAAGAACTCGGTAATGCAGTCGAGGCGCGCCTTGCATTCGACGCCCTTCGTTGTCCAGAACAGGCTTTGCTCGGCTCTCATGCGCTCGTGACGCAGCAGTTGCCCCGCGAGCCCATGTGCCATCAGCGCCGCAGACATACCGCGCACGGCCATGTCTTCGGAAACGTCCAGCATTTCGCAATCTGGACTGCATGAGGATTCGAACGCGGCCCAGTCCGCCTTGCCTTGTTTGGTGCGGCGGTCGCACTGTGGTCCAACGCGGTAGCGCGTGCCGTATTCCGCCGGCTCCAGAACCGCGCAATGCAACGCGCGCCCGATTTGTAGCGCGGCCGTGTCGCGGTCCATGTCGGCAAGGTACTTCGCGTGCGCTGGGCTGCGGCTCATATTCCGCAGAAAGCTTGACGACAACCCAGGCGCTTTCAGGTATTCGGCGAAGGACAGGTCTTTGAATTCGGCTGGCATGTGTGCTCCTAGTCAATTTGAACGCGAACGGCGTAATCGCCCTTTTCCTGTGCGTAATTCCATTCGACTGCGGATTCATCTCCGTCATCCACTCCGAGCGCCTCCGCAATTCCGTCAACCAGGAATTTTGCCGACTCGCGAAGGTTGTCGTGCTTGTCGAGCTTTCGTTTGCCAATCCGCGTAATTGTCACTTGTCGCGGCGCTTTAATTGTTTCGCGTCCCGTTGCGGCAAGCAGCGCGTTCACCTGCGGCAGTCCAGCCAGGGCTTGCCGCGTGTGCAAAGCGCCCAAGCTGCGATGGTGCTTCTTGCGGCGCGCTGTTGCCTGCCAGCATTCGCGCTTGTTCGATGTGTTGTTGAGCCTGAGCGGCAGCGTGAACGAAATCATTGCTTCTCCCTCATCAAGTAGGCCCCGCGCATAAAGTCCGCGAGCGCCTGCCTGTGTTCCGGCGTGAACTCCCACAAGTCGAGCGTTGACGAAAACGTGTCTTTGATTTCGTACTCGCCATTGTCGAACGCGAAGAACACGCCTGCGGCTATTGCGGCTTGCCCAGCCTCGCGCACTAACGCGGAATGGGGGCGCAGCATGTCGGAGTGATGCTTGATTCCGCCGTCTGCTGTGACTATGAATTTGTATGCGCCGGGGCTAAGCACCGCACACCTCCGCGATGCATGCGTTAACAATGCCGACAGACGGAAATTCAGATGGGTTTTGAACGCGCATTCCGCGCCCGATGTATTTGTACCACCAGACTTTTAAGCCCGTCGATTTGTGCCAGAAGTTGGGAGCGCCTTCGCCAACAACAAAGCCAGTATTTAAAGACCATCTCTCCGGCGGCCTATAAAGTTTGCATGTATGTGGATTCGGCGACGCATCGCAATCGCACCCCACGCACCACGGACAATCCTCTTGCTCGCACCAGCAAAACCGATGCATGGCGAATGACGTGCAGTCCAAGTTGCATCCATATCCGAACTCGCCGCCCAGTCCGCCCGAGCCATCGTCGCCAGTCCTTTTGCAGATAGTTTCGGTCAGCAGGCGCAACGCTTCTGAAAGGTCGTCAACGCTGCTTTCGGGAAGAATGATTCTGATTTCGCTCATGTCGTCCTCGTGAATCTGAAAATGTGCGTGAGTGGAACGCCTTCGCTTCTCCACCTATCACCCGAACCTCGACTCAAGTGCGCACTGAATCGGGGTCTAACGTTCGACACGCACAACCGCTCGCAAGCGCGGGCGGGTCGTTAAGCCAATGTCGCTTCGGGTTTCTTCGCTGATTCAACTGGTGCGCTGTCTTTGCAAAGCTCGGGATGTTGGGCTTCGATTGTTTCAACCCAGTCGGCTATCTGTTCACGAGTCCAGCGGTAGCCATCATTAAGGCTGTAAATGGTTTCCATTAAAGCGCCAAGCTGCTTGTTGACCGGATGCGCAACCATGAGTTCGCTACACTTGAAACGCTCTTTGAAATGAAGGTAGAAATCGTTGTGATTTACAGCCGCGCCATGTTCGCAATATTTGGTGCCAGTTGCCTCAAGCGCAGCGCCTATCGTGCAAGAGCGCCCGTTTTCAAACAGTCCGCCTCGACATTGCGGCCTCAACATCGCACCCAGCCTGATTGCTTCTGATAATCTCATCTCAACCCCTTTCACGCGGCCCGTGCCGCACTCCGTTTTGAATGCCAGTCAGTAAGCGCAACCTCCGCCAGCGACTCAACCAGCGCAGCCGTGTGCGCGTTCTGGCCAAGCGTCGCCTCCCATTCCATCTCGTACCAAATCGACTTATCGCCCATGAACACGTCGATAACTTCGCAGCGCTCGCGCCCGTTTACTTCGCCGCTGTATGCGTGGTAAACGTAGCGAACGCGCAACGTGAACGGGGTGAAGTCTTCGGTTAGGTATTCGTGCCAGCTCATAACTCGCTCCTGCCAATTTTCGGAATCTCAGTCCTGCAACATCGCCCAGCAAAACATCCCGAACCCGTAACGAACAGCGCGAACAAAACGCCTACAGTGCCGGCCAAGCCAGCCCAAGCCGTCCAGGAACACGCCCGTCACTCCATCCCTGCCTACGTCGTAGTAACTCCGCTCGCATTCGCCCTGACCAAGCTTCACTAACGGAACGCCGTGATAGGCTTCGTGGGCTTTTTCGAGTTCGATGCCGTACATGTTCGTGCCCTCCAATTTAATCACGCTCAGTTCGCTTGCGCTTTTTGCGCGCGCTCGTCTTCAAGCACGCGGATTTGATTCTTAATTCGGGTTGTCCAGATGAACGTTAGTAACTCCAGCAGCGTGCAATCAAACCCCCTCGTCAGCATCTCAAGGCGCTCTTCCAAGCTCAGCCCGATGTACCTGCGCCGCTGACAGTTCCTGAAGTAGTTCGGGTTCCTCTTCGCCCATGCGCGCTGATTGCACGCCTTGCAAAGTCCGCGAATTTTGATGTGGACTGGGCGCAATCCACAGGTCTTGCATTTAGTCTCCGGTGCGGCGGGGTGTTGCGGATTTGTGATGGTCATCGGTAGGTAGCCCTGTAGTTGATGAGTTTCACTGAGTGCCGCACCGGAGAATGCCTCTCGATTAATCAAAACTGAACACTTCCTGCTGCAGCCGCTTGGCCGCAATCTCGCAGTAGCGTTCTTCAACTTCGATTCCGATTGCTTTAAGGTTCAGGTCTTTGGCGGCGCGCAGAGTTGTTCCGCTGCCCATGTAAGGGTCCAGCACAACCTCGCATGCGTTCTGTGAAATCAGCATGCCCATCAATTCAACTGGCTTCTGTGTTGGATGAAGCAGCGAGCCTGGCGCAACGCGGTCGCACTTAATGATGTCCTGCGGCCGTCCCTTCGCCCATCGGTGCGCAGATCCTGGCCACCACGCGCAAGCTTCCCACTGGCGTGCGTATTCATGCTCCAAGTCGCCAGCAGTGTGGTTGTTCTTTTCCCACACAATGAACGACTTCGGCTTGGGAAATGATTCAAGGTTGTCCCAGCGACAGAATGCAAGCACGCCAGTCTTGGCACACTTAATAAGGTTCTCTAACACCGCCACGGGGAAAGCATTGTCTCCCGCGATGGCTTTATGTGGATTGCCATGCTTGTAGTGGTTGCTTTCGTAATTCATTCCGTAAGGCGGGTCAGTCAACACAAGGTCAAAGGCGCTATCGTGCAACGTCGGCATAACCGCTTCGCACTTGCCGTGGTAAATCTGAATGCCGCCTTGGTCGTAATATGGTTTCATTAGGCGACTCCATCAAAAAGTGATGCTGGTGGCGGAGGTTCTGGCGGGCGAACGCGCGGGCCATTTAGCTTGATGCATTCAACTGGTGATTTTGCAGCTATTAGATTTGAGGGGAACTGGCAGACCGGCCATCCATACAGCCAGTTGCCACCAGGAACAGGCGACATCCACGAAGGCTCAAGTAGTGACGGTTTTTCGCGCAGGGTTTGGCGCAATACATCCAAATCGCACACCAGCCATTTCGCAATATTGCATTCGTCCGGCGTAGCAAAGGCGTAGAACAGGTAGTCGCCATGTCCTTCTTGAATCTTGTGTATTTCGGTATTCTTCCCAGACGCCAAGCGCCCGCGAATGGTGAACTGGTTGCCAAAGTTCGCCATGTAGCTATTACGACGAAACCTAAAGCCAAGGTGGAATTGTTCGGATACAGCACAGAACATGTCCGTTGCGCATTTCGTATCTTCTTCAAAGGTTGCTTCACGTATGAAAACCATTGGCTGTCGTCTCTGAAATTGAACCACGTTTTCGTATATCTTGTTCTTTGCGAGTTTGAGGAGTTTCGCTCCGAACGCCGTATTGGCGTCTTTTTCGTAGGCGGCACTAACGCCGCTCAAGTTCACCCCGCATTGCTTCGGTCACGGAACACCCCTCACTTGCGAACTGTTTCAATCGCGTCTTGATACGTTTGCATCGAAACGCCCAGCACCTTCGCAATCGCAGTCATTCGAACTTGCACCGACTTGTGGCGCAGGTTGTCCACTTCTCCGGCCTCGTAGCGTCGAAGCTGGTTTGCTGAAATCTTGATGCCGTTGCCAACAACAGCGGCAACTAGCTGCTCGGCTGTGAGGCCCGCCGCGACGCGCAATCCGGCCGGCGTTATCTTGCGGCGCTCAACCGCAACACTGACGCGCTCGTCGATGTAGCGCGCCAGGACTTCGAAAAGTTCGGCTGATGTTGTGCTCATGCCTGTTTCGCTTTCATCTGGCGATACGTTGCGAGAAGAGTGATTTCGCTTTCGCTTAGGTCTTGCCAGCCTTCGTTTAGAACTGCCTTAACCACGCGAGCATTGTTTGCAGCACTGGCGAGAAGCGGCTCGGTTTCAGAGATTGGTTTTTTCATCGCCCTTAACCTCTTTGCGCCAAGAACCATGCGCTCGAACTCTTGCGGCTGGTCGGTTAGTTCATATGCCTTCAGCAATGCGTCTCTGCGCCATGGCTGTGGTAAGTGCCCTAACTCAACCTGGGAAATCCACGCCGGATGACACTTCGCGTTGTGTGCTATTTCTGCCTGCGGAACCTTTAGGATTTCGCGTCTGTATTCCCTGAGTGTTGCGCACTCGCTTACGAGTGTTTTCACGTGACGGCCCCCCGACCGATTCGCCTGAGCACAGGCGTTTGAAATCATCAATTGAAAGTTTGTAGCCCTTGGCAATGTCGTTGCGGCGAAGCTTGGAGACATGCAGCCCGCGCTCAATCATGGAGAGTAGGCTGAGATGAACTCCAGCGCGCGCGGCCACAGTTTTTAGTGGTTCTCCAAGCACTTCGAGCCTGTGTTCTTTGAGTGTCATCGCGGCCTCGTGTGATAATTATTTTATCTTTCATAGTTATATACTTTCCTATTGTGATTATAGCAATATCTATTTGAAAAATTTTGTAGAAATCTTTCAACCCCTAGTCATTGTTGTGGTTATGTGGAGCGATAATTTTAAGAAGGTCGTTAAAAGGGCCATGATTGACAAGGACTGGAATCAGACAGCCCTTGCTGAGAAGGCCGACGTTACGCCAGCCAACCTATCTGCATGGTTGAGCGGCAAGCGCGTTCCAGAAACAGCAAGTTTACAGAAGTTGTCGCGTGCTTTGGGCATTCCGCTCGGCGACCTTGTTAATGCCATTGGGATTATTCCAGTAGAAGCCAGGCCAGCGCCACATAGCCAGCGTGGGCAACTTCCAGAGTTTCTATATCGCGCAGAGCCGTCATCTGGCTTTCGCCCGTTGCAGGGATGGCTTGGCGTTGCGGCTGGCGAAAGTCGCGAAGTTGAGCGCGCAGAAGAGCCAATTTACGTACATGAAAAATTGCCAGCAGACCACCGCTACTTCACGATTCACGGCGATTCGATGATTGAAACCCTTCAAGACAAAGACATCGTGGTGGTGAAAGACCTTGGGGAACATGGCGAGATTCTTCCGGCACTGCGACCAGGAAAGCCCAAGACGGACCCCGCGCGCGTTAAACAGAAAATACCGGATAAGTCTATCGCGCTTCTCTCAATCAATTATGAAGGACTTACCGTTAAGCGCGTGAAGTTCATGGAAGAAGCCGGCAACTGGCATCTGCTTTTGATGGCAGACAACCTTGATACGCCAGGATTCCCCAAGCTTATTACGCGCGATAAAGACGTTATTTTTTGGGCGCTGGTTGTTGGCGTCGCAAAGAAGGCTGAATGAAGCCAATTAAATTCAAACACCTAACGCCGCGCGGCGAAGTCAAGATAACGCTCGAATGGCCCGGCGGTCGGGCGAACGCCTGGTATTACCGCTTCAAGATTCGCGGCGCTCCACGAGAATATAAGTCCACCCTTGAAACAGACGTTCGAAAAGCGCGCACAAAGGCAGAGCAGGCTGCAGACATCGCCGTGCGTGCCGCAACTATTACGACGCAGCCATGCATGCTGAGGGACCGGCTGGCCAAGTACATGGCACTGCACCCAAAGAACACACAGCTTATCGCCCGTCTAGAACGCTTTTCCGCACACTTCGACGTTGACCACGATTTGGCGCGCATGGATGAAGAGGCGTTCACGGGCCACATCATCACATTCCTGGCGAAGCGCGAACCAAATATCGAACCAATAACCCTGCGCAATGAACGCATCTGCATTTCCGGTTTCTGCTCGTGGCTTATGGCACCAGATCCCGCGACTGGCAAGCGCGCGGTGTCGTGGCGCGTGAACCCATCTCACGCCAAACTTCACAAGCGGGTGCGTGTGTCGCGGAAGATTAAGCCGATGGTTCAGCCTGAAGACTTGGAACGGCTGCTTGCGGCATCGCGCAAAACGCCACTCCACCCCGCCCTGATTCTCATGCTGTCAGGCTGCCGGCCCGTCGGATTAACAACGGCGAACGACTGGGCAAAGATTAATCTGGGCGAACATCCTTCATTTGAAACATTCGAAAAGAACAACAACGTCAAGCGCGCGCTCGGGAAGTGGGCAGCCGCGGAGCTTCGGCAGTGGCGAGCAGAGAATCCGGAACGCCCAGTGCTCCCAGGCGACCAGTACGAAACCACGCGACAGTTGAAAATGCTGCGGCGAATCGTTGGATTGCCTGACCACTGTACCTTCGGCGCGCTGCGTCGAACCTGCGACTTCAAGCTTTATCAGGAAGGCGTGGACCCGCAGATTGCCGCAAAAATCATGGACCACAGTGTCACAACGGCGATGCGAAACTATGTCGAGTACCGCCAGCTTGACCCGAAGGGCTCAGTGAACGTCTTGGATTTCTCTGCGAGAAAGTCGGACAAAGCGTCGGGCAAATCGTCGGACAATAAGATACGGGTAAAATCTCATAGGAGGAAAAAATAGGCCCGGTCGGATTCGAACCGACGGCCAAGGGATTATGAGTACATCATACCTACGTAGGAATGGTGCGCCATTTGCCGCCATTCATAGGGGATAGGCTTAAACGGTGATGAACGACGGTGAAAAAATCGTCGGACATTCGTCGGACAAAAAGTCGGACATTCTTGAGTTATGTACACGGCCAGCAACGGCTTGTAGATTTTTACACCAACCCCGGAGGAAATCTTATGCTGTTGCCCAAGAAGGTAGCTGAGCGAATTGTCGCCGCCATGAAGCAAATGCGGCCAATCATCGAGTTGCAGAAGCAGCGGGATGTGTCCGAGGCCGATACAGTTACGTTAGTAAAAGACCTTTTGAGTGACGTGTTTGGTTACGACAAGTACGCAGAACTAACAAGCGAGTTTGCGATACGCGGAACATACTGCGACCTCGCGGTAAAGATTGAAAATAAGTTGGTTCTGCTAATCGAGGTTAAGGCTATTGGAATCGAGCTGGACGATAGACACGTAAAACAGGCTGTCGATTATGCGGCGAATCAAGGCGTTGAATGGGTAGTGTTGACCAACGCCCAGTCCTGGCGACTTTATCACATCATTTTTGCGCAGCCTATTGATAAGAAGCTCATCTCCCAAATCGACTTGCTATCCATGGATGTAAAATCAGAAGAAGCGCAAGACTCTCTCGCGCCGTACACCAAAGAAGGCTTTCGCAAGGGCATGCATTTGGCCTTGAAGGACAAACAGGATGCCACGAGCCGCTTCTTGCTCTCGGCGCTCCTTTTGCACAACGATAGTCTTATTGCCGCACTTCGCCGCGAATTGCGCAGGGTTGTAGATGTGAACGTAGAAGAGTCAGACATTATTGCCGTACTAAAAAATGAAGTTATTAAGCGCGATGCAATGGAAGGTCCAGAAGCAGAAAGCGCGGCAAAACTAGTGAACCGCAAAGAATCGGCAGTGATACGAAAATCACGGCTGAAGGAAGAGGACGAGCCACAGCCAACTCCAGCCGCCGTGATAACGGAGGCTGCGCAGATAGAGCCGCCGAAGGATGGGCTATGAACAACAAGGGAAAGTTCTTCGTGTCCAAGCCAACGTCCAGTCCATTTCTTTTCTGGGCGCTGGTTCTGCTCCTAATTGCTGGCACTCTCGTCGCCCTTCTATACTCGCCAGGCGCATCTAACGGCGAGGCAAAAAGAGCCGCCGCAACCGCTACAACATTGCAAACATATGGCGGCAAGTCCATCGAATCATGGCTGGCACAGGCGCAAGACTTGAACGAATGGTCTCGCGAAGAGGCAATTCACAGCTTAAGGGATATGGTTGTTACGCACTCAGATGCCATGAGGCCATGGAGGCAAAGCGTTGTTTCTGCTCTAAAAACCAATCTAACATCACAGCTTTCTACGGTTAGATGTGCCGCAATAGTTTCTTTAGCCGAGGTTGGTAGCGATCGTGATAGCGACAGTCTCGCCAACATCGCCGAAGGCAAGCATGCTTTTGAGCGCGAACTAGCTCTAGCCGCCATGTCTGACATGAAAACTGGCTCGCGAACAGCGCGCCCCAAGTACGATAAGTTCATTGGAACCAGCAATACTATCGTAAAAGAAATTGGCAAAGGCAACTAGGCTAATCCAGCACGAGCAAATACGGCGCGTTATGCGGGTCTCCGAAGGGGCACGTCCAGAGCGCCGTTCCAGTGAAGCCGACACTCAGTACCAATCGAATATCAATAATGAATCCATAGCAGGTCAGCGGCCCCACGAACTGAATGGCGAAAGCCGTTGGGAAACCAAAGCTTTTCGACGGCACTGGGTCGGCAGAGTAAACGGCAACTTCGCTAAACATCTGCGGGGTGACTTCGGTTCCATATGTCAGCGAAGGCGCAACAACCACGTTGTTCCAAGTTAGCGCGGACGCGTCGAAGTCGGCAGTGATTGGGCGAACGCGCATTCGAATTTCAGTAGTCGTAGAAAAGCTAGATGCCGAGCTATGCAGAATACTATCGATTCGCTCTGAAACCGCGTAGTCGCTGAAGGTTAGAATCGCGGCCTCGCTTGGCCCAGCAAGTACAAACTCGTTGAACTTTACAATCGTCTTCTGTCCATCGGTTGTGCTGTCGTAACTGTTAACCAGATTGGAATATGCGTAGGCAGTTGCGGGCATTGACGCGGGCACCGTTGCGGGCGCAGCCTGCGTTATGACGCGCCAGTCAGTTGCGGGAATGACATTGTCACTACTGTCAGACGAAGCGGCGGCCGGACGAATCGGCACTAAATGAGAAAACGGGTTGAAGCGCAAATGCAGCATTCTTTTATCCAAAAACAATTTCGGTGTGGTTGCGGCCCCTGCCGCATGTATACAAAACCTCGCGAACCATTGCCCGCAGCGGATAAGAGCTTGTTGCAACTCCGTCATTCATGTTCACTATTTCTCGAACAGCATCTCCGGGAGACATGGACGAGAGTAGTCCACGATACAAGAGCCGGCCAGATTTATTAATGCGTCCAACTTCGTTAATTTTGCGCTGCACGTGCGCCTCGAGATACGAGGTGTCGTCGCGCAACGTATCATTTTTTGCTGCGCCTCCGGACTCTTGTGGATTTGGATACGCCCCGTTGCGAAGATTTTTTTCATACAACCCGGCGGCATCGGCGTAATAGAGCCTAGAAATTCGTTGCTCTATTCGGTCAGAATCAGACTGCTCGTCAGCGGAAATAGGAACAAATGCGGTGGCGTCTGAAGCCAGCTTGAGGGCCGCAGTTAGTCGATGGTCACACGGAATGGCCACCGTGCAGCGAATGTCAACCGGCGAAATACTCGAGGGGTCGTTCACCTTACTGGTTAACGAATCTCCGGTCGAAGTGAAAGTGCGTCCAATGCTACGCAGTCCGCTTATAGAAAAGCTTCCATCTATCGTATTCAGCGTAAATCCATCATTATATTCGGCGACAAACCATGTAGATCCGCCGTCCTCCGACACTTCGAAAGTAACTGGCAGTCCAGTAGACACTAAATCAGAAACCGTCGCCTCGCCGTTTCCTTCCAAAAAGCTAGAAAGTAAGTAAGCAAGCGGTGCGCGGGGGCGATTGCATCGAGGCATTCCAGCTTCGGTTGTTCCGGTCTGAAAGTCGTGAGTTAAAGTAATTCGCAGCGAACCCAACACCTTCGGATAAAGGCGACACGCCTCCTCAAACGCGGCCGTTTTACTGCCCACAGCGGCAGCAATATACGCTTTCCACGCCGTAAAATCTGCGGAACTATACGCCCATGACAAGCCGCCATTAGATAGAGTGCTTATTCGCTGTTCGATATAAACAGGCGCTCCGGCAACAGCTACCATCGTGTGAAGATTACTGCCGTCTTCGCCAATTGTGCCGCCAGTGAATACGCATGCATCGAGACTTGTGGTTGCGTCGCCACCAACAGCCCGCGCAATCTGAATTCCGCCGCCGCTGTACTTTGTTGACTTGATTTCAACAAGACTTTTGAAGTCTCGCTTTGCAGTGATGTAAAGGCCGTATTTTCCAGCCATGGCCAAAACGCGCTCAATGGCTTCAAGCGCAGTTAGCCCTTCGAAATCCATTTCCTTTACTTTGCGCAGGGAGTTCTCAACTTCGTTTGCGCTGTCAATTGAAGAGCACCAGCCTATCGGCCACTCAATGTCCTCATTTACGCCAGCCTGCCATGCAAAATTATTATTGGGTGCCGTACTCATTAGGCTCTGCGGCGTAGTTGATTTTTGAACCCATCGAACGTATTGCAGTGCAAGTTGCGGAGTCCAGTGGCAAGCCTGTTTTTCCGCGTCCTTAAACGCCGGAACTTCCTCGCCAGCAGTTAGACCTAGATTGGGTGAACAAAAGATAGGAACTTCACTTCCATCGCTATCAACATACTTCGTGCAATTTGGTTGTCCGCCTGGATTCATTACGCAGCGGCCACCCTGAACATATGTCAAGCTAAACGCGCCACCCGGAGTCGCTGGGCCAGAAAGATGAAACTGCCCAATCATTCGAATCCCGTTTAATAGCCAGCGCGCATCTTGCATGCTAACGGCTAGCGCATCGTCTCGAATGTCTTGTTGAATATTTGTAACGTAAAAATTTCCAGCTAGTGTTTCGCCTTCGGGCTCAACGTTGTAAACGGCACAGCAGGTACCAATTTTTATGCTGCTTAGCGGCCCACCGGCAATAGCGGCAATTCTAGGCGCGGACTCATCAATACTAGAGTCAAATGGGATATGTGCGACTGCCGTGCTAGGTCCGCCGCCAACTTTTTTCACCAAGCTTGGCACAATCCAATGTGGCCCAGAAAGCTCAGAAACCACATCCTCTCCAGCGCTATCTCGTGCCACCTGGCGAAAGCGCGGCACAAGACGCCCAGCTGTTGAGTCTAAAAACCCCGAAGTCGTCACTGTTGCATTAGCGGGTATTCGAAGTCTCCAGCGCAATCAAGCTGTCGTAGAACTTCTTCTTCATCGATTCAGACAAGTCATACTTAATTTGCTGGCAAACGTTCTCCAACACGTTTGCGTATCCGTCTTCACGCAACCGATGCTGGCTTAATTCAACCTCGCAGGAGTGGTCAAACGTAATGACGAGTTTGATTTTCTCGCCTTCCTGCGTTGCCTTTAGATTCAAGTTTTGCATTTAGTATCCAACCTCTACAAGTGTCGTCGCCGGTCCGCTTGGCGCAGCCGTTGTTAACCTGAACGGCCCATACTGGTCCACGTTCGTTGACTGCGTGCCTGACGCCGAGCGGCTTCGAATCGCAAATTGATAGTTGCCGTCACTGCCAGCCGTTGCGCTGATGCTCGTATTAATCACAGTGCCCACCGCACTTGAAACAGAAACTGTTGCAGTTGGCGCAAGCGTGTAGTCAATTGGCGTTCCGTTAGCAACTAACCATATGGCGAGACTTGATGCGGCAATGAGCTGGTCGGAAGTCGATATAAAGCACGGAACCGTAATGGTTCGTCCGACAATCGTGATAGCCTGCCCTACGCCAGGATTGGGCGGACGAAGCGCGATAACGACACCATTATCGTATTCAATCGCGAGCATCTGGGAGTTTCCTTCTTCAACCCCCAGCGTGCTAACTGCGCGAACAACCACGTAGCGATAGCCTGTAAACGTGCCACTAATGGCGGGCAACGTTTGCGTTAGCGTTCCCGTTCCGGCAATATGCGTGCCCGTAACGGCGTTAAAGTCAATAACGCCTGCAATGCCGGAGTCGTAGTAGTTGTACGTGGCGTTGGTCGTGGCGGATGCGGTGAACGCAATCACGGTCGCTGCCGCGCCGCCAGAACTGTAAACGGGTGTGCCAGGCGCAAGCGGAACGCCTACAACCGTAGCGGTTGCTCCGCCACCGTCCGTGTTCGTGCTTTCGTTTCCAGCATCGTCTTTCTGGTGCGCCACAACGCGATATGCACCCGCCGCCAGCGCATTGGAGCGATAGACAAACGTGCTGGAATGCCCATCATCAGAAACCGAGCCCTCGGCAGTTCGCGGGAAATCGCCGCCACCGAACGCTGAAGTGCGATGGTGAATGGGATAGCTTGCTGGATAGCGCGCAATCAAGCGCACGAGCGCGGCTGATGTGATGTCCGCCGTATACGTTAGCGTTACACTTCCAGACAGCCCACTACCATTAGATGCGGCAAGCGTGATGGTTCCATTGCCCGCCGCAACTGTTCGCGTTCCAGAGGCGACGGTTACGCCATTGGCCTTAAGCGTCAGCGTTCGCGTGCCGCCAGATGTTGCCAGCGTTACGTCCAAGTACGCCTGCTGCGGCCGGCGCGGATATGGAGCACAGTTGGAAAAGCGCCGCAGCCCAGTCAGAGACCAGCTCGAAAGCTGCGAGGCCGACTCGGTTGAGAAAAGCTCAACAGTCGGAGTCATAGTTACCCGAATTCGGTCGGCACGCGCTGCTTCAAAGTAAAGCTGCTGATGCGTAACGTCAAAGTTCGAGAATGACCAGTCGCCCAGCGGACAGATGCTTACAACATGCGCGCTTTGTAACGGGTTCGGAGTGCCGATGACTTCCGTTACAACATCGTCGTCACCGTAAATCGGTGGCCCTTGCTGAATGCCATCGAAGACGGGCTGCCAATACTGCGAGTAGCCGGAGAGCGGCTGAAAGCGCGCGCGCAAGCCGCCACCAATCGCTTTAACCTCAAGCGTTCGCAACATCTCTTCATGCCCGCCCGGAGGCGTGGTCGTGGGGAAGCCTGGGATTATTTAGGGCATTTCCTCAACCCACATCCAAGAGCCAAGGTTCAAGGTGGCTGTTTCGGCAGCGCCAGTTTCGGCGTTCTGAGCAAAACGCAGTCTGAAAGTGCCGCCGGCGTTAACATCAATTGAGCCAGAAACGTCAATCAAAATCGTGGCAGCAGTTTGCCCAGGCGCGGACGAAAGCGCCGTTAAATTTCCAGATACAAAAGTCGCGCCGTTATTGAATGTTGCATTGCCCGCGAAACTCGTTGCGGTTGCCGTGCCCCCGTTAAAATCAATTTTGATTCCAGAAGTTGCCACACACGTAGTATAAAGACGCCCAATGAAACTATACTTTTTCCCTGCAGTAAGGGTAAAAGTTAAATGGTTGTCGTTTGCAAAAGTCGTTGAGTCGGCAACGGATTGTCCAACCGTTTTAACCTTGCGGCCAACCGACATTTGCTGGAATGCCGTAAATATCTGCGCTTGCCCAAGGCACGCAACGGTATCGCTTGCATTGGGCAGGGTGAATGTTTTTTCGGCTGCAGCGGGGCCGCTAAACTTGGTAAAGCCATTGCCAGTTCCACCGTTAGCGGAAGGAAGTATTCCAGTGACTTTCGCCGTTAAATCAATCGTACTGTTTGCGATTTTTGCATTAGTGACGGCCAAATCGGTAATGGCATGCACGTGGTCGCGGCGCGCCGCGTAGACGGATGTGCCGTCGGATGCGGTTGTCGTAACGACGCTTGCCGGGTCGCCTTCAGAATCGGAAAACAGCACGCTCTGATAGAGCGCATTCACCCCATCAGCATAAAGAATCGCCTCTGTCGTGCTGATGGCTTCGCCCAAAATCTTTGCTGAGGTTCCAGCACTTGCCGAAATAGTGCCCGTGTTGCTCAGGTAAACTGGGTTGCCGGCCGTTAATCCAGAGAGCCCAGACTTGTAATAATAGTGAACAACGACACAGGACGTGGAGCCCGCAACAGAAGCCGCGCCGCGCGGGCCTTTGTGCGCAATGAACCCAATCACCTTGGCGTTCGCCGCAGTAGTTCCGAGCGCCAGCGTCACTGTGTTGTTGCCAGAGATTCGAACTGGGTCGCCTACCGCGTCGCCCACGCCGCAGGTGTACGAAACGCCATACGACGCCAGGGCCACTGCGCCCTTGATGCGCGCCAGCACTTCGTCCTGAATTGGCTTTAGAAAGTATTTCGAATCAACGCGCTTGCCGTTTGTGGACGTGTAAACAATCGGGTCATCAAATGCGACGCCCGCAAAGGCGTTCTCCGTCGCGTCAGTAACGAGCGGAGTATACGTTGTTGCTATTTAGGCGAGTCCTTTCGCAATGACTACCATGGTTGCTCGAGCGTAGAATTTGGCACTAGGCAGCCCAGTCGAGGCCACATGCGTAAAGTTAGATGCGGGGTCAAGCTCGCAGCGATACCAGCTATTCGTTGTTTCCATGACAGTTGTGAAGGCTGTATTCGCCAGCGCCGCAAAGTCTGCCTGAATCGCGGCAATCACCGCCGCCTCGGTATCGTTCACATAGAAACAGAAGAAAGTTAAACGCTGCTCTCGAAAGTCAAATCGAACAATGCCGCAGCCAGACACTCCTGGTGAATCGATAAATGACTTTTCATATGCCGGACTTCCAATTGCATAATCATACACCCACTTTCCCGCAGACGTGAAATTGCAGGTTGTATAGTTTACGCTTCCAAGACTAACGGCTGCTATTAATCACCCTCTAATCGTCAGTATACCCGTATTTATTTTCCGGCATTACTTCGGTGGCAATCCTAATCTGCTCTTGTTTGATGAACTCCATAATCATAGAGCGGCGCGTTGGTGTTGTTGCTCCAACCGACCCGCGCGTGTTTGGAGGATTTCCATTAAGTTCAACGCTAAAGTGACTAGCATGCTCTGCTCTCCACTTTGATTGCAGCTCGGCAATTCGCTCGTTGAAATCAACCGCCGCACTCTTCGAAATTGCGGCTTTTGATTGTTTCTGACTTTCGGCAGACTCTAAAATGGACTTGCTTATGGCCTCGCGGACATCGTTTGGTAGATGCCCAAGCGTATCTACGACCGCCTCCCGCACAGCTTGCGCCTGCTCCTCTGGGCGTAATGCGCGTTTTAAGAAATTTCTGCGATTACTCGACGATTGTTCGATTGCCTTGAAAAGCTTGTCAGCATCAACACCAAGCTCTCTGTTTTTGCCCTCGAAAAACGCCTTGCCACCATCGCTAAAGTCTGGTCCTACATCAATTGCAACGCCATTCGCTTTAAATGGGCCGAACTTATCACCGGCAACCTTAGTTAAAATCTGCTGCAGTTTTTCCTTTGGCATTGCGGTAATTGCATCTGCGGCGCTGGCCGTTTGTTCAACCGAATCCTTTGGATTGCCAAAGAACGCGAACCGCCCATTGAGCTTCTGAAATAAATTGAACTCGGCATTTGAAAGTTGCCCACTACCAAAGCGCCGCCCAAATCCCTGCGCCTCTTTCTTTTCCTTTTCTACTTCGTTTAATGCCGTTGAAATGGCGCTCACTGCCTCGCCAAATATCGGAGCCGCAGCGAACGCACCCTTTACAGCCTTAAGCGCTTTTGACTCGCCAAATATTTTCTCGGCAATCTTGACGCCCGCTCGCTCGGACGCGATTGCCAGGCGTGCGAAGTCGCTGCCATCAAGCCCTTCGCCGCGAATCATCTTCCTGGCAACTTCGCCACCAAGTACGGCCTTGACGCCTTCCAGCGCTTCCTTGGTGCGGCCAATCTCGCGGCGCGTGTTCTTCTGAAGCTCAACCGCCGCTTTCTCTTTTGCAATCGTGCGGTCGGCAGCGTCTTTAACCGCCTCAAGTTTTTTCAGCCGCTCAACCTGCTTCGCATCCAACTGCTTACCAACGCGCTCCGCATTAAGCGCCGCGCGCTCGAGTTTCTTAATCTCGTTTCCCGCTGCAGCAGCGGCCTTCTCCGCATCACCTAGTTGCAGCAGAAAGGCTGGATCCAGCGAGGCTGATAGTGTTGGTCCTGCTATTTCACCCTTACTCCCAAACGCCGAAGTGCGGCCTTAACATTCTTAAACCATTCGTCCTGCAGAATCTTGTCCTGGCCAGCCGTCGTTTTAAAGAACGGCGGACTTGGCGGAACAACTGTTACTTTGCCAGACGAAAGTGCTTTACTAGCCTTGGCGGATGGCCCCGCGCCAGTAAGCACAGACGCCTTAATACCGCGCTTCACCTTTTCGCCATAGTCGCCAGTGGCGGACTTTCGCGGCACAAACAATCCAGTGGGCAAGTCTTTGTAAAGCGAGCCTTTCGCCTTGGTCATCGGCTGACGAACGCCACCCCAGCGGAACACGCCAGCAGCCGCATAAACACTGCCCTTGCCGTCGCTGAACTTGAGTCCGCTTGGCAGATAAACCATGACCTTGCGCGGCTGAACGTCGATGATTGCGCGGCTAATCGCGGCTCGCATTCCAGTAACCTTCTTGTCCTTGGACTTCGTGCCAACGCCAGATGCGTTGTAATTCTGCAAAAGCATGCCGCGCAACATGCCGCCGAGCTTCTGGCCAGCCTTTGCCATTTCTGCTTCGACTTTGCCGGGATTGAGTTCGCGCAGCCTATTCAAATCCCGCAGCGATTGGCTCGTCGTTACGGCCGACGCGGCTTGGTTGAAGCTTCGAAGTTTTAGTCCAAGTGTGCTTATTGTTTTCTAGTCGCTTCCTTGCGCTTGATTTGAAACTCGTTTAACAATTTCGCGGCATGCAGTTCCGGGTCTTCTGGCAAGTTCGATGGCTCAAGTGGCTCGCCATACTCAAGCGCATCCGCCCAGCGGCGGATTAGAGACATACTGAAATCGTCTCCAGCCTCGGCGAACTGATAAGCGCGGTTGCTCAGTTTGCGAATCAGCTTTTCGTTCATCTTGGCATATGCAGGTAGCCGAAACACTTTTGCCGCAATGCGCTGCAGCCAATTAAGCTTCAATCGCGGCCTTCCAATTTCAACAATCGCCCGCAAGTCCGCATGCACTAGCCGTCCCGCATAAGCTAGGCGCTCCTGTGCATCTGACTCGGCGTTCCGAATATCCGCAGCTTTCATTGCCTCAACTTCCGCGCGCTCACCGCGAGCCTCAAGCGCGTACAAGGGCTTTTCGAGCGTGCCGGGCCTAAACATTCCAACCACAAGTCCAGGCTCTAGTTCTTCCAACACGGCATCATCCGCCGGCCGCTCGTGATTGAACGCGCGCGCGCCATACGTACCGTTGATGTACAGGTTGCCAGACATGCCAGACTTAGTTCCGTCTGTCTTCGGAATCGGCACCCCCATACGAACAGAAACGCCGAGCTTCTTGCGACGCTCGGCTCTTTCTTCTTCTGGCGCACGCTTGATTAATTCGTTCGCGCGCGCGTGTCTGTCCGGAGTGTAGAACACTACGTCATATTGCATATTACATGCTCACCGTGAAAGGAGTCATCGTTGTTCCCTTGTACTTAAATTCCTGGCTTTCAGAGTGCGGCTGCGAATCGAAGTCCCAGCCTGCCGCGCCAGCCAGCATGTTCGCGAGTGCAATCGTGCCGGTACCGCCGTCGAATTGTTCAAGCGTGTATGTGAGCGTGTCGGATGTGCCGCGAACAACGGGCGTCGCGTGCCCCTGGAATTTGACGCGAGCAGTTAAGTCATACTTTTCAATAGCAACGCATCCCGGCGTTACGTCTGTGCCTGGACGGTTTTCAATCCATTCCACAACTTCCTGCACACTGCCGCCAACGGGCTCCGCGAACGACTGCGCGCCGTGTGTAATCGCACTAATTCGCTTTGTATTGTCGCACTTTGCTATTCAAGCTCCTTTAACAGCCGGTTGCCTCGGCGGTAATCGTGTACTTCACTATCGCTGGGTTTCTTTCCGTACTTACAACAGGCTCGTCGAAAGTGACGTTTTCAACGGGCACGTAAGTATACCACGCATCAACAACGGCCTTGGCCAGCGCCTCTACGTTCTGCAGGTCGTTGTCTGAACTGCGCGCAATGCCAATCCAAAGCTGCCCACGAATACGATAGCGGCTTCCGTTGCCACCAGAGAGATTGTCTCCGACTTGTCCAATAAGCGAGCCGCCATCAATTACAAGATATGGGCCCGTTGTGTTTGTTGCGCCAATTGGTGAATAGGTTGTTGCGGAGGAGCCATATTCGAACTGCCAGCCCCAAATATAAAGGCCGCCAAAGCTCCCAGAATATGCGACGGCGTCATTCAAGAATACCTGCAGTGAAATCGATGACGATTGTGCAACAGAAGTAACGGAGACGCGATACCAGCCATTGCCAACAGACGAAATGGCAGAGCTAACATATCCAGTCCCGCCAGAGCTGGTGATTGTTCCGCTATCTAGGTCAACCTTTGCGAAGCCCGCGCTGTTATAAACTGCGGCCGTTGTAATAATTCCAGGCGGAACTTTCTTAATGTAAGCGCTAAAAGTGTATGTACTGCCGCTTGTTGCCGCGACTCCGTGCTCGCTAGCGCTATGGGTTGTGTTTGTTGCATTGTCAGTTACTGAGTCGGCCGTCGTTGCGCCGTCTGGAGCAACCGCGGTGTCGGCAGAAACTGACGTTGCTGCACTCCCGCGCCCAGTCATATCGTCTGTGTTTAGAAGTCGATTGGCCGAAGGAAGCAGCGAGGTTAAGAACGTATTCGTATTTGCCTGCTGCCCATAACCTAGAACCGTTCGCGCCAACGATAAAACAAACTCGCCACCAGAAATTGGCGACTTTGCTTTAAGTGCTGCGCGAATTGCCCCGAGCGTTAGTGCCATTAGTCTTCAATCTCGTATTCAATGCCGGGATGAACTTCGTGGTCTAGCGACTTGGTTGCGAGCTTTACATTTTCCAGCGCTCGCCCAATTACGCCGCGCACATAATCTTTCTTAATCAGTACTTTGGGATGTGGCAGCTTGTCGCATTTCAAATAGTGTTCGCGCAGCGCTTCCACAGGAGCAGTAATCGTAATTTGCGCATCGCCAGTTTTGGGAATAAACACCTTTGTCATTCCAAGTTTCCTTTGCATGGTCATTCTCGATTCGCCACAATTTTCGCGGCCTGTGTTGAAACGGTGTCCAACGAGAAATTGGCGTTCAGGCTGTCACGTTTGAAGCGCTTGATTTCCCAGACTTTGCTATCCCAAGTAATAATGTCTTGAACGTTCACGCCGTTGGTTGGTGGAAATCCGGTTTGCCCGCCAGGCATCAGAAAAGTGCGTGCTGTTTCTTCGGTAGTAATTCCCAGTTCGTCGCCGAGCTCTTTGCTTTCAGGTCCAACAATCGCATACAGCCCAGTAACCGCCGAGCCATCGCGGTTTGTATAAGTTACGGCCTCGCCGTAAACCTGCGCCATTTCCAGCGCAGCGGCCTGTGCGGTGCTTTGCATGTCAGTGCGTGCGGATATTAGCGAATCACCTGGATAGAGCTGCTATTGCCGTTCATTCGCGCTAGAACTTCATGGTGACGATAGTATGGCAAGTAAACTTGCATGCGCTGACGAATCACGGCTCGCTTATCATCCCAGCTAAAATTCAGTCCTTGAACGTCCGTAACGCCTCCGCCCTGAATGCTGCCAACGTTCAAAGATGCGGCATCCCACGCAGTACAGAGCGCAGTTACTTTTGTTTCAGTGTCAGAACCAAGCGCAGCAATGCTGGCGAGAATCTGCGTTTTAGCTTGCCCGCTCGTTGCACCGCTTACGCTAGTTTGTGACGAAAGTGCGCCCATGCCATCAAGCGTGTTGTAGGAGGTGGAGTATGGAACATCTAGGATTTCGAAGACTGTACGAGTCTGTGCTTCGGTAAGAGCTATTGCAACACCTCGTTTGGTAGCGGGCCCCGAGTCGAACGGGCCTCCTGAGCTAATAAGGCTCGGCGTGACTGCCGGTCACCCACCCGCGTCATTTAATCCCAATGGTCCAAAGGCCGTTCTTCGGTCCTGCCCTTGTATTCAACAATCTTTCCACAGCCTCTGCGTTTATGTCGTGGTTCGCCGATACACACGTAAAACATATGGCCCTTGTAAATCACCAGAGCGAACGTCGCAGTTTTCATGCATCCAGCGCAGTAAGTGTTTTCGATGAAGTCTTCGGGTTCGTTTGGCACATTAAAACACTCCCCAGTAAATCATCGTGTTCTTGTCGGCTCGTGCGTAATGATGCCAAAGATTCAATCCTTCTTCGTTATCCAGCACTGGCGTTTCGTAATGGTCAATGTCCGTCGTGAATGGCAGAACCAGTCCGTCAACTGGCCCGCCGTAAAAGTGCACATTCACAGTGAATGGAAACCACGACACATCATCACGCTACTTTCCGCCATGCTCAATTGGCTTCGTCTCAACCCGCTTCGGAAGCACAATTAGCGCACCTTCTGGAATGTCCGCCGTTACCTCGGTAGGAACGCCGCCTTTATCTGGAACCCATAGCCGCGCGTTCTTAATCACTTTTGCATTGCGAGTGGCCAGGTCATCTTCAACGAAATAAGCTTTCGTACCCCGGCAGCCGCTTAGCGCGCTCATAAGCAGACTGGAAAGCATGATTAGGCTTAGCAGTCGCGGCAGTTGCAGGCTTCGTAAGTTCATTTGTTAGAAACTCCAAAATCACTGGCGCTAATACGCCAAGAATGGCAAGCAGCACTTCCATAGTTAACCCTTTGGCGCAAACTTGTGCTGGAACGCGAATCTGGCGAAATCAAGCGCAGCGTCTTTCAAGTCGGTTGCGTCTGGATCCTTGCCCTGAGACGCAGCGAACTCGCCCGCAAATTTCGAAAGGGCGAAATCAAGCTTCTCTTTGCCCGTCTTCAATCCAGCCGCTTCAGCCGCCAGGAACGCGGCCGAAATCATTCCTTCCCATCGCTCGGCCTGCCAGCTGTTGCGAACGCGCAAATAGTTGTAGCCATACAGCACAAGCGCTATGTAAAGCACGATGGCCTGATTGCTCGTAAGCAGTGCAGCCCAATCAATGTTGCTAAAGAATTCCATTATTTGCTCCTCGCCACTTAAGGCTTCTTTGCTCCAACCGCTTCACTGATGCGGTCCACCTTTTCATTCAGCCGGCGCATTTCCAACTCAGCCCGCTCTGCAGCGCGCCGCATATCATCCTTAAACGCTTCCTGGTTCTTATCTGAATTCACCTGCTTCTCTTCTACGCGAATCAATCGCCCTTCATGCCCATCAACGCGACTTAACGCCCAACCACCAATTGCCAGCGCGAGCACACCAAGAATCGTTAACGCAATTCCAACGAACCATTGTGGAATTCCGGCGCGTTGAATTTGAGTTTCAGAACCTATTCCGCGCCTCCGTACAAAAACGCAATGCCGTCAATGTCGTCTTGTGTAACTGACTGGCCTTTAAGAATGATTGGATACAAGATGGAATGCGAATCGCTTGAATGCCCCAGGCCAATCGCGTGCAGCATTTCATGCAACAGCACAAGTTTGACAGTTATTAAATCAGCGCCTCTCAACTTGAGGGATTTGGAAACCACAATCTCTGCGCTAATAATTTTATCATCTTTAATCCAAAGCAGCGTTAAGCCGAGATATGGGCGAATATTGCCACGTGAAACAGAAATGCCGTTAACTCCACGCGTAAAGCTTACTTCGCCGCTGCTGAATTCTGTGATTAAGTAGGCGGATTCGGCAACGAGGCGCTCCAGCTTTTGCGGACGTGACTTGCGAAGCTCAATCGGCGTGCTGCTCCATGCGCCAAGGGGTTCGTAGGCGTTGGCGGAAAAGCCGAGAAGCAGAGCAAGTAGGGTTTTCATTAGTTGGCTGCTCTTGTGATTTCGTACCAATTCGTACCGTCGTAAACCAGCGTGATGGTGTCGTCGGCAGACGTTACGAAATTGCTGGCCAGCTTTAGATTGTTTCCATCTGTAAACGTAAGAATGCCGTCGAAAATTAGCGTGATGACAGCGCCAGCCTGGAAATTAGTTGAAGTAATCGATGTGATGGACGTTGTGCCCGTTACGTGAAAAACACGGCCAGTCGGAAGCGGCATTGCGCCAGCGGAGGCAACTGCAGTTCCGCCGCCTAGAAGACCGCGAATACCAGTACTCCCATCTGTGGCCTTAATAACGCCAGCCGCAAAGGCGGCGAGACCTGTATCTCCAGAAACAGTTGACGTAGAAGCAGAGGCCGAGTTCCATGTGATGATGTGGCCAGAACCTAAGCCCAATCCGCCTGCCGCTCCTCCGCCCTTAAATACGTTCCAGCCACTTGTTCCGTATTCTCCATTAGACACAAAGCTTCCACCTGCAGTGATTTGTGCAAGAGTCGTCGATCCATTACTGGCCTGAACTTCTAGTAATGGCGCTGTTTGGCCCGCGTTGCCTTGAAGCACAAGAGCTTTCTGCGTAGTCGCGCTCGTTCCAACAATCACGTCTGCCAGGGCATCGGCGGTTGTTGGCGTGCCTACTTTCAGCGCATTAGAGCCACCCGTTATTGTAATCGAACTAGCTGCAAGCGATGTAATGGTAAGCGCAACAGTGCCAGCCGCTAAAAGCCCCAGCACGCCCTTAATCAGATAATTCGGTCCACCACCTGCATTGTAAGTCGTCATTCATTTACTCCGCTGGAAACCAATACAGCACCGATGCGCTTGACGCGGTTTTGTGTGAGAACGAGCCGATATGTCGCGGCACCTGAAAGCTTGCTCCGGCTGGCAACCCGACTACGCCAGTTACCTGCGCGTCCGTCGTGGCCAGAGTTGCGCTGCCCATAGCAATAAAAACCGTCACGCTTCCACCGTTTACAATCGTGCCGCGAAGAAAGGACGGACTCTTGGTTGCTGTCGCAGAATTCGTATCTGATTCAATAGTCGCAACGTTTTCACCGAGCGTTATTGCTGCTGAAGCTATTTACAGGCTCCTCTCGCCCGCAAGCCTGACGCCGTGCAGAGCGCGAAAAGCACTCGGCACAGCGCCAGGCGCAGGCTTGGTTGTTACAGTGCGCGTCCGACTTCGATGTACTTCACGGTGATTTTCTTTGCAGCTGCAGCAGCCGCCATAACACCAACGTAAGGCTTCAGCGTGGTCAGGCTGGTCAGCGCGGCAAAGTTTGTAGCGCGAATAGGGCGGTCATTGATAAAGCCCATGCATGTTCGGTCGCTATATACTTCGATGCGCAGGCGGTAAAGAGTGCTTGCCGCAACAGCCGGGCAAATGTCGAGAGGCACGGTGTAAATCGTGTCGGTTCCAGCGCGGGAAGTGATGAACTTCCACGAAGTGGTGACGCTGTCGTAGAAGAAATAGGCCTGGTCGTCGTCCGTAGTTTCGAGGAAAACGTTGGTCAGCTTAAAGCCAGCCCAGATTTCAGTGGACGCAACAGACGCGCCAGTTTCAATCGTGGTTTCAAAGCTGGGGCTCTTGGCTGTATCCCACAGAGTTGTGGCCCAGGCGCTCTGGCTTGCATCCAGATGCGGCAGGATGACGACGAAGTCGTTGTCCGCACCATCTGTTTCAATAGTTACGCCGCCAGACGTGCTAATCGTAGCGTCATCCGAGCTCGCGTTGGTGCCGAGAATCTCGAACTCGGTATCGACGATTTCGCGAGTTGCTTCTGCTGCGTTCTGAATGTCTGCATTTAGTGCCGGCGGGCGCATGAACACCTTCTGATAGGTCAGGCGGTTCTTGCGGTCCAGACTCTGGTCAAAATAGACTGAGGCTTTGCTTATTAATTTACCTTTCGTTTGTTACTTTGAGTTTTTTGGTTTTGCCGCTTCCGCACTCTGCGAAATGGGCTGAACTGGCTGCGCTACTGGGGCAACTGGTGCTGGCGCATTAAACTGCTGTGCCGCCATCGCACCAGCCAAAGCCGCTGCATGCTGCATTGCGACTTTCGAAGCGGCAGCCTGCACGGTTTTCTGCTTGGCGTCCGCCTGCTCCTGAATCGCGGCAACCTCTTCTTCTTTGCTGGCCAGCCGCCACTTGCCGAGCAATAAAGACTCGGCAAGTTGCAGGCTGCCTTGATAGTTCGGGCTGAGATTAAACCATCTGACCTCGTTGGTGCGGCGACTGATTACGGGCACAGCCTCTGGAGACTTCTCACCCGCCCGCTTTCGCTCTTCGATTATCTCGCGCTGAAGAGTAAGCGACTTGCGCTCCAGGTCCTTGTAAGACAGTGCCTCTACGCCTTCCGGCAGCGACACTTCTTTTTTGCGAGGGTCAAACGTTAACATCTACAGCCTCCTTAAAATGCGCTGCCACAAAGCGACGGCGCACATGATTTTAGGACTTGAACAAGCAGCCCCAGTCTTCCTTGCCCACGCCATAGCCATACAGCGAGTGAATCACAACTTCGTCCGCCAGGCGGTCGCCATTCCACTGCAAGAGCATCTGCAGCGGAACGCCGTCCATCACCATCGGAATGGCCTGAACGCCAGGAGCCATCGGAGTTTCAAATGCGCGGAAAGCGGCGCAAATCGCGTTCGGATGGAAGATGGCGTTGTCAATCGAGGTGCCGGACTTCGGCATCGACTGGCTCATAAACCAGCGGGCACCGTGCCAGATTTTGCCGCGTCCGTAGGTTTCCTTGCCGACTTCCGAAACTTCGCCAGTGTTCTGCGCATCAGCGAATTCGGCAATCTGCACGAGAGCCTGCCATGCGTTAGCATCATGGCGAACCAGCGCCGTCGGAATGAAGCCTTCGGGGATTTTGGATTCATACAGCTTGCCAATCGCAGAAGCGGCGTTCGCCTCGGTGATTGCGTTGTTGTAGGTGCCAACGGTGTTGGTTGTAAAGCCGCTGGTTACAACGGACATAACGTCGGCTTCGATGTCGTTCAGAATGCCAGCAATGCGGCCTTCCAAAAGCCCATCAACAACCTTGTTGCCGTCGAGCGCCTGCGCCACCTGGGTCAGTGAGAACTTCACCGCGCGATGCTTATTCAGCGTGATTGAAACGCTTGAACCAACGCTGTCGTCAGAAACGAGCGCGTTGCCGTCAGTTACCAGCGAGCTGGATGATGTCGGATAAAGCGGAATCGTTACGGTCTGCCCTTGCTGGGCAACGACTGCGCTTGCATCGGTGTTGATGTAATTCAAAACGCGAGTGTGGCTGCGCTTCGCCGTGCGGAACTTCGCCATGAAAAACGTCAACAGGGAGTTCAGTCCGGAACTGCCGAGTGACGCACTGCCTGAAGTGATTGGAGCGTCTGCTATTTAATCATTTTCCTTTTTATCTGCCGCTCTTCATGTCCTCTTGGACCATGCGGCGCGCCTTGTCTGGTTCTTCCCGCATCATGCGGTCTTGCTCTGCTTGCGGCAGCTGATGAAAAAACTGGCGCTCAGAAGGCGTTGTGTTTGAAGGGCGAAGTCCTCGCGAGTTGGGGCCTGGCGCAGGTGCTGGTTTGAAACGGTCTCCATTCTGGCTCTTAAGCAATCCTGCGACGAAATCTTTAACCGGCTTTTCGTCACCTGTTACTTCGTCCCGATGGAAGACTTTGTTTCCCTCGACCACAATATTCTTGGCGTGTCTCACAAGAATGTGGTCATACAGCAAGTCGGCGTTGTCGGAGTCGATGCCATGCGAAGCAATGGCTGCCTGGATTGAGGCTTCGCGTTTTTCAGCGATAGCCGATTCCTTAAAGGCTCTTAACTCTGCACGCTGCTGTTCAATCTGCGCCTGGATGTCCAGTTCCTCGTTTTTGGGCTTGGCCGCTCCAGATGCAAGCGCGTCTTTAACAGTCTTTTCAAGCCCACGAATGAGATTGAAAGAGCTATTAAGCTGCTTCTGAAGTGCTTCGATTTTCTCGTCGGATGCCGATTTCGAACTGCCGGCCTCGTTGTTACCTGTGGCCGAATCGGGTCTACCGCCGCTGGCGGTCTCCGCTTTTGTTGTTCCGGTGGCGGGCGAACCGGCGGTTACGTCGTCTGACATCTAACTAACCTCCTATTTGGCTGAGTGTCAAATCAGCGCGTTTGCGTAAATGACGTTCGAACCTGCGAAGCGCCGAAGCCTTGGGGCTCGTTTGTCTTTGGGCTTCGAATTTCTGCAGACATGTCGCCGTTAATCACCGCCTTGGCGATTTCGGGCATGTAAGGATGTTTGAACGAATCAATTACTGCTGTTGGCGCATCTGGCATAACCTTATTGACCAGGCGCTTGTTCATTTCGTTAATTGCCTGCGGCTGCATGCCAGGAATTGCATTGAACTTCGCGGCCTTGTTAATCTCGAGCTCAATCGCCTGCGTGTCGAACTCGTCCAGTCCAACAACTTTAATTTCCAAGTTTTCTTCACCGCGATACTTCGCAATGATTTTCACGGCCTTCTTTAGCGCGTCCAAAACAGGGGCCGCGAACAGCCGCATCAGCGCCTGCATGGGCTCTTTATCGAACTGCTTAGCCGTTCCGGATTGGCGAGCGTTTTCCTGCTGGCTTGCTGCCATCAACGCCATGGCGTGAATCGAGGAATAGAGATTGCCGTTGAGCCTGTCTGCGTCGGTTGTCAGTGCGGCAAACATTGCGCCATCTGGTGAGACGAACGAAAACGACCCTTCTACACCAACGCTTAAACAGCCTAGCTCTGACAGCATTACGTCAGCAGGCTGAACTTGGCTAGCCAGTACGGGCAAATTCAGCGCGCCCGCATCGAGCGCGAACTCGAGCGACGCCTCGCGATTGAATAGCGCCAAGGCGGTGCTGGCGAGCCTGTTCATAACCCAGAACGAGCGCTCGATTTCAACCGGAATCACGGGCAATGCGCCCAGTCCGTGGGCCTCTGGATTCTGACGAGTCGCGTTCTCCGGCATTTTCTTGCTGCCGTCTTCCTGTACTTCCTCTTTCGCTACATACTCTTGAATCTGGCCGTCGTTGATAAACGCCCACGTATGCCGCTTAATGTCTCGCGGCCCGTATGTGGTTGAGCGCATTTCGTCAATAACGTGCGTTCGAACCCACTTCAATTCTTCGTCTTCTGTTTCCCAGTCGTCTACCGTTGCCGCGTTCAAGTAGGTAATGCGTGCGTCGAGCGCGCCATTCGACTTGGCATCGGCCATCGTTCGGCTGGTAGAGCTCGCCGCATTCGCGCCAGGGAAATAAACGCTTAAATACGGGCGACGATGCAGGAACATTTGGATAAACAGGTTGTAAGTGATTAATGCCAAATCGCGCCCACAGCCGTCGGAGTTGTCGTTTAAGCTTTTGTAGTAGGCGGTGCGCGGGTCATCGGCCGGCCCGTCCAAACGCGGTGGGGCTTTCATCAAAGCGCCAATAATCGAATCGATGATGCCTGCAGGAAACGGCGTGTAGTGTGCAGATGCCAAGCGCGCCTTGCGATAATTTTCGCCGCCCTTGACTTTGTCCAGTCCGCGAGCGCGAAGGTAGGTTCCCTTGTTTCTTTCGAAGTCAATTCCGGCCGCGTACAAGTCGTGATAAAACTGCAACACTCCGCAGTCGCATACAGGATGGCGCGGATTGTATTCGGGATGGCATTCCAATAGTTGTTTAACTGGAATAGTGGCCGGAAATGAAGTTGGCGAGGCGCTAGTGTCAGACACAGGACACCTCGCGTTCTTCTAACGCGCCCAGTCCGTTTGGATTAGTTTGGCATGTGCTCATGCCGGGGCGGTGTTTCATACCCTTACTGGCGGATGTAAAGTCTATTGGGTAGTAATTAGCTCCTGTTTCCTATGGTAAATACCGCTAATTGTTCTTGGAAATGTTAAGGCTAGGTGCCTGGGGTGCACCACTTACGCCACGCTTCTGCATTATTTTTGGCTTCGCAATGCAAACATGTTGTTGCGCATCCGTTGTGACAATCGGGATACTTTTCCGCCTCATCCAACCACGCGCATCGAGCTGCGTTTCGACAATCTTTAACAATGCAAAGGTTCGGATTTAGTTTTGCAATATCGGAAATGAAGTGCTGCCCGCCAACACCATACAGAAATTGTGCTCTGCCACGAAACATTCTGAAGCGGTCGCTTTTTGGAGGAATATAAAACACCGTTTTTGCCAGATGCGCACTCATACCGCCACCTCAAGCCGCCCAGTACGGCTATCAACAAAACCCGTTCCGCGATTAAACCGCTGCGACTTCAACGTTCGCCGCGCCAGGCGGTAGCGTTGGCACATGTACAAGTTCTGACGCGAGCAGCCAACAAGCGCCGCAATCTGAATGTCGGAATATGTCGGATGCTCAATCAACATGGCGAGCGCAAGGCTGGCTTTGCTGATTTTGATGCCAGAGATTGTCAGCATTAGGCTTCATCTCCTACGCACGCCTTGCGGGGGCTCAGCTTCACAGCTCAACCTCCTGCATTAATTTGTAATCTTTAAGGCTGCTAACCGGAACAACGCGAAACAATGGATATTCGTCAACAACTCCGCTTGTCTGCCACTTCAACCAGGCGGAAAGCTTTGCAGTAACAATATACCCACCATTTTTCGAGGACCAGACCATGCGCACAATTACGCGTCGGCCATCGTCTAATTTTGTTGGCTGAAAGTATCTAAGAATTCGATTCCAGAGTTTCAACGCCGCGCTCCAAACAGCCACGCCAAACAAATCAACAGCCCGCACGAACACACCAACACGCCGATAAGCCAAACGAGAACGACTATTCTTTTATGACGTGCAGGTTGCGGTGTAATACTCGAGCTGCGGGTGTGCGCACGCCACGCCAACGTTGCAATAAAACGGCATGTTATGCGGGTCTACCAACCACATCGGCTGATTGTCTTTTTGTCGCTCACGCTCGAACTTGCGGTAGAAGTCGTCTTCCTTTGGATGCCACGGCCTTCTCTGTGGCGGCCTCTCTGCCGGCGCTGGCAAAACAATGGGCGGCTTGCTTTTTTCGCGCTGCAGTTCGTTGCGCAGCGCTTTGATTTCCTCAATTAACTCATCAATTGTTGGCTCTGTATTTTTTCCACAATGCGGACACTCTTTCATTTTTATCTCCTATCTAAACCAACGATTGATTTCCAGAAAAGCAAGAACTGAGAACACAAGCGCGCCAAGAAGAGCTGCGACAGGAATAATCAACAGCAGCCACCACGCGCTGATTATTTAAACCGCCTTTCAATACGCTGCGAAATCCGCTTCCACATGCCAAGCTTGTGAAGCCGCAACTCTTCGTCGGTCATCGGTGCGCCTATTCGGTTCACGCACATTTTTGCGTAGCGCCTGTCGAAGTATGCATGAGCATCGACGAGCATTTGCTCGCGCTGGATGTTATCGAGGCGTTTACGCCTGTCAGAAGATTGCATCATTTTTATGACACAGCCTCGTATGTCTCTGCAAAAATATCTGGCTTACACGGATAGCGCTCGCCCTTTACTCCAGTGATGATAAAATCGCCAGGACAAACCCGATGCCCAGCCTCAAGAGTATCAATCCAACCATGAACAAGCATCAGTTGTCCGCACACAGAACAAGTCGCGTCGTCCGAAATGTCTGGTCTACGGAAATAGCGAACCACTTTTCCTTCTCGTGGATGCGTGGGAGCCTTGCCCGTATCTTCAAACGGACGCATAACATCGTCTTGCGGGTGGTCGCCGTTCTTCATCCACTGCACCGCATCAATCTCAACTGGCTTCTTTCTGAATCGAGCCATCACCGCTCCTCCGCCGCCACCGAAACAAAGTAAGCTTCAAGCCGCGATTTCCACTTAACAGGCATCTCGCTTGCCCACGCCTGAATCACTTCGCCACGTTGCGAAGGTGGCAGCTTGAACCAATCCGAGCTCGCATCCTGCTTAACCCGCCCAGCGTCGCGCTTAATCACCAAACCCAGCGGAGGCTTGCCGCGCCACAATCCGCGCTTAGGCTCCGCGCCATGCTGCGCAATTGCCGCTTGCCTTGCGCGCTTCAGCGTTTTATGTGATGTGTCTTCCAGTTCGCGAATCAACTTGTCGAGCCGCTCTTCAATCGGGTCGAGGTCGAGCCGCGTTCCATAGTAATCATCGCGCATCGAATCGGCCGCTTCTTCCATGTCTGCAGCTAGGTCATGCAATTCTTCGGCGTAAGATTTCGGCAGCATGTCGCCAATTTCGACTTCAGTTCCGAACGCTGCCCAGCTTAGGGCAAGTAACGCGAGCACTCTTATTGCGCGCCTCCGAATGGAATTTACCACATGGGTTAGGTCCAGGCTGCGGAGAGGGATGTTCCGTTGGGATTAGGAGCCCATCCCGACTTCATTCCCCACACCGCCATTGCCAGCGCCGATACATAGTCATCGTGACGGCCGCGCGGCGCGTGATAATCGTAGTAGCCGCCTTTGTATTCGTATTCATACGCTCGCAGTTCTTCGATTAAGTCTTTGTGAACGGCCGGAATGGCAATCGCGCGCCGCTCGATATGCAGCGCCAATTCTGAAATAATCTTTTCCTTGTTTGACTTCTGCCAATAGAACTCACGCAAGTCTCGAATGGTCTGACGATAAAATTGAACATAAGAATCTTTCGGCGCATGGCCGCCTGTTGCTCCGCCAGTAACGTCCATCACAATGCATGCACGATAGCGGTTCGCAATTTCCGCAACCTTTTTTGCCTGCAGCGCATGCTCCATGCGAACAGGAAGGCGTTCGGCATGAACCACAGTTCCAGTTTGCACATCAAGAATTACAATTGCCGTAGAGTCAACAACGCGCCCCAAGTCCAATCCGCCAATGTAGCGATGGCCGGCAATTCCAGACGAGTGGGTTTCGCCGTTCTGAATGCTGTCGATTTGTTCTGCAGGAAATACCGCAGACATGTTGGAGGCTGGAAGGCAAAGCCACTCCTGCTCCCACACTGCCTTCGGCACCAAGCCGCGATGCATCTCGAGCTCTTCACGTCCTTCTTGTGATTGGAACTTGAAGCCGGCCGATGTTGGAATTCGGCATGACCAATACATTGGACGCCAAAGAGGATTCGGCTTTCCATCAATGAACTGTTGTCCAGGCACATAGAACCGATTGTAGCGAAAGTCCGTGCCGCGAAATTGTCCAGACATGACAAGAGTGCCGCGTTTGTCTGCAAGCATCGGAAGAATTACGGAGTCAACGGCACGCTCGGTAACAACTGGATCCTGAGACTCGTCAAGAATGATTTCATCTTCACCAGTGGAGCGCAAGCCTTCTGGGCGCTGAAAGGATTTCACTTTAATTCGGGAACCATTGCGCAGCCAGATTTGAGGAAATGGACGCTCGCGCTTTTTTCGAATGTGATGCGCAAAAGATAGGTCGCCAATAATCTCATTGTAAACTTCAAGCCCCTGCGCAGAGAGCGGCGTAACGTAAGTAAGGCTAAATCCAGGACGTTGCGTTCGGAGTTTAATGCGTCCCTTGATGGCGTCGGTTTTTCCTGCACGACGGCCCGCAAACACGCCCATAAAGCGAGCTGTGCAAAACAGAATTTCACGCTGCCACGGCATTACCTCAATTACGTGCGGTATCAGCTCACCTTTTCGAATGGAATGATTTTGCTGTCGCCATCTGGCTTGGCATCACGCACTTCGATTGCATCGTCAAACTCGGCGGGAATGGAGTCTATGTCGGCAAGTTTAACGATAAGCTCGGAAGCCTTGATTAGCGCAATACCGCCCTTGCCGCTTTCCACTTCTTTCTTGAGCGCATCAAGAATTTTCGGAATAAAGTCGCGCGCTTCGTCACGATGGTTAAACTTTTTGGTTGATGTCTTGGCTATTTACGCGAACTCCACGCAAGAACTGAAGTTTTTGCCGCCTAATATTCGTAAGTTTATCATCAAGTTGCGTTTTTTTCTTAGTGCGTGAGAATGTTG
>Ga0196964_10000149_pt1 | contig 48423 bp, 63 predicted proteins | sample S1_10metaG_FD_148615 | JGI IMG/M metagenome (GOLD analysis project Ga0196964, IMG submission 148615) | Soil microbial communities from Anza Borrego desert, Southern California, United States - S1_10 | ecosystem: Environmental > Terrestrial > Soil > Desert | place: USA: California | collected...
CGTGTCGCTGGCGCGGCCTGCCGCCACGTGGAGCAGAGGATGACCCAACGGGTCGCAAGAGGAACGGCAAGGCAGCTCGGTAGCGGCGCCTCTCTCTCTCTCTCTCTCTCTCTCTGCATAGTCCAGGCCAATAGTTCAGCCGGGCAGCCCTGCCCATCGCTCGCCATGCACCAATGACATGGCGAGGACGCAAAACGAGCCAGCCGACGACCGAATACCGCAGCATCGAAGCTGCTGCCTTCGAGGAGCTGCGCGCCGTCGAGCCCGACACGCTCAGCACGGCCGCGCTCGACGCCCGTCTACGGCAGCGCGGATTCCAGCCACAGAACCTCACCACCACCCTGCTCCGGTCGCGGCGCATTCTCTCGAAGCCGCGCTCCGAGCCGACCGACCGGTATCGCTGGTATGTGAACACCAAACCACCACAGCCAAACGGTCAGAAGAAGACCGTCCTGAAGGGAGAGCTTTAGGCCCATGCAACCAGACGTTCTGCAATCGCAGATAGCACTCGCACGCAACGTCGCCAGCCAAGGCGGCAAGATTCTCGTGGTCGGCATCCAGCCTGACAGCGTTGGCCAAGACCTCCTAACGCACCCGCGCCTGGAGTTTTACGACGTCAAGGCCGACCGTGGCAGCGATACGAGGGAGATCCCGCCGAATACGCGACTAGTGCTCTTTACGCGGTGGGCCTCGCATCGAACGCAGGACCACTTTCGGAAGCTGGCCAACAAGCGCGGCGTCCATTGCCTGCCTGTGCATCACTCAACGGGCGAGCTGCGGAAGATTCTGACGGAGGCAAAGATCGTGTCGGCTGACAAGGTGAAGGCGCACGAAAGCGACGGCATCGACTACGACAGGGTGGAGCCACACACGCCTGTCGTCGTCGAGCAGGTGCCAGAGGGCAAAGTGAAGGGCCTGCACGGCGGCTACTACACGCGAGTCGAGATGAAGAAGGGCCAGGACGCACCACGAGGCGCAACATTCCAGTTCGCGCGCGAGTGGTGCGAGCATCACTACGGGGGCGTCCACGCCGTCCCGAAACGGATCTCCAACCGCGACGCGATTCTGGCCGAGGCGCGCCACGTCGGCATCCTCTCCAGCCAGCCAGCCATCATGCAGGCGTTCGTAAAGGCCCGCGAACTTGCTCGTATGACCCCGCCGCCGGCCGCACAGGCCCCGCCTGCCGCGCCTGAAGCCACTACCCCGGTCGCGGAACCGCTCGCGCAGATTCACAGCCTCAGCGCCGAACACCCCATCGTCAAGGACTGCGTGCAGATGGTCAACGAGGCCATCGTCGGCCTGGAGCTGCTGAAGGAGCGCATCCTGCGCGACTACGCCACCATTGACGCCATCGTGAACGTGCGGGTCAAAGAACGGCTCAAGGCCATCATCGGGGAGGCGTAAGAGCGATGCCCGTTCCAGTTCAACGCGAGCGGCCCGATCTATCGAACGGCGGCGTCATCGCCGTGTTCTTGGGCGAGGGCGCCGAGCTGCCGACGCTCTACCAGACGCACCCTCTCGTGCTGCCCATCGAGGCATGGAAACTCAACGCCAAGATGGTTGACGGCGCTATTCCATCGAACACGCGTGCCGCCGTGTTCGGCCACGGCAAACGGCTCGACCGCGACATCTTCACGAGCATCCACGAGGTTTTAAAGAAGCGGCGGCTCGCCTATCTCATGCGGGACTCCGAAGACGCTGTCGCGGAGACGCTGGTGAACCTGTTGCCACCGGCAAACCGGCCGCGCTTGGCGTCTGGCCTGAGCCCGTCCGAGATTCGCGAGCAGGAGCAACAGGAGCAGCAACGGAAAATCGCCGCGCGCGGCAGCCTTAAAGGGTTCGTGACAAAGCACTACCCGGAATTACTCAAGGAGCAACCGCTGATAGGCGTGGCCGAGGCCTCGCGGCATCTGTTCCGTATCGCACAACGTGAGGGCCTGGGCACAACGGTCGGCTCGATAGCGCAGGCCATCCGGATCGCGAAACGCGACCTACGGCTCACTACGCGGCCGGCGAGCGCCACGCCAGAACGTCTCCTGGTCCTGACGCGCATCGACAACGCAATCGCGGAATTGCAAGCGTGCCGCAGCTACATCGGGGAGCTGGAAGCGAAGAACGCAGACCTTGAGGCAAAGGTCGCCAAGGCGAAAGAGGTATTTACGGCTTTCGGGCCAGACGTGTTTGGGGACAGATAGCCACTGTGGGGCGTGGTGAAGTGGTGAACACCTGGGGTCCTTCAGCCTCAGATTCGCGGGTTCGATTCCCGCCGCCCCCGCCAACAAGGACCGGCTATGGAGCAGCACGAGGATGGCGACGACATCGACGCGATGGCGCTCTACGGTCGGATGACCACCGACCAGCTCGTAAGGGCGCGCGGCGCATTCGAGGGCGACAAGGCGGCGATTGAGCAACGGTTCGAGCGGTCAATGGCGTTCATGAACAGACGCATCGCGCTTATCGAGCGTGAGCTGGAGCGGAGAGGGTCCGGGCGATGACGTGGCAGGCCGATGAGAACGCGGATTGGGGCGTCGCATACATCGACGGGAAAGAGTGCCGCATCTGGATCGAGCAACGCCCGCGCTACTGCGACCGTGGGAACTACATCGCCAAGATCGCGGCCAATGGCAACCTGGCGCGCGACCTAGACGGCCATGACATGTGGCCTCGCTATTACTTCGACCTCGAACGCGCGAAGCTCGAATGCGAGGCGTGGCTGGCGAAACGTGGACAGGTCGTATGAGCTACAACGTCCGTAACCCTGAACTAGAAGCAGCTCTGCGTGCGATTGCGGACGACCTCAGGGCGAAGCTGCCGGCAGGGCTCGGGTTCGCCCTGATGCTGTTCGAGATGCCGGAGGGGGCCTTGTTCTATATCAGCAACGCCAATCGCGACGAACATGGTGAAGGCCATGCGCGAGTTCATCGACAGGAACACGCATTGACCAGTCAGGAGATTGCCGCCGCTAAGCAGCGGTCGCTGTGGATGGCGCGGATTCTGGAGGCTGGCGGGGTCCCGAAAGACCCCACCACCGTCAGGGCGCTGATGTTCCTCGCAGCCTACGTCATCGAGACCGAGCGGCTGCCGCTCGATGTCGTCAAGGATGCTGTCGCAACGCTCGTGACGATGCTCGGCGGGCGCGTAGAGATTTTCATGATGCCAGACGCGGGAAGCGGAAAGGCGAACTGAATGGCCCTGCGCATCGACGTAGACGGCTCGGCGCAGCATGTCCAGGGGCCGCTGACGTTGGAGCAGATGCAGGGCATCGTCGGCGGGTCCATCCAGGTCGTCTACCTCTCCTCGCACGGCGGCGTTCGGTACGCGCTCGTAGTCGATGAGGAAGGACTACTTAGGGACGTGCCAGCCATCAATGTGCTTGCCACCAGGTTGGCGCAGCAGCAGATTGTCGGCACGGCGCTGCTGGTGAAAATCACCGCCGAGGGCACCGATGAGGAGGCATGGAATTGACCGAGGAAGACGTCGAGTCCTACGCGCAGTTTGTGAAATGGCTCGTGGACACGCGTGCGCCGAGCATTGGGCCGCAGGCAAGCACTGCCCTTCTTGGTATCCACCGCCACGTTAGGCCACTCGCCGCGACTATCGCAGATCCGGGCGTGCGGCGACTGGCAACGGCCTACGAGGCCGCGTTGTATTTCGTCGCGACAGTATCGGGGTTTCACCAGGCTGGAGTGATTGCGCTACTAGAGGCCTACATCAACGCCAGCACGCGGGAGCCAAACAGTGACTGACGACAGGATTCGCGAAGTGCTCGACATCTACGAACGCGAGCTGGCCGACGCCAGGCTCGGGCCTCTCCATTACGCCAAGCAAATGGTGCCGCAGATACGGGCACTGCTCGCGGAACTGCCAGCCCTCTCGCGCGCTGGTATTGACTACGAGGAGGCGTTCGCCGCCTACACAGACAAAAGCCTGCGCATCGCCCACCAGCTCGGGTTTCTCCAGGGTATCCTCTGGACCAAGAACCGCTACAGCATCCACGAGATCGAGGCCCACAACAAGCCGGCCGAGCCGCCGCAGCCGGACACGGGAGCAACGACATGAGCAACGAGGAGCGCCGCCAGGCCAAGGACATCGAACTACAACGGAAGGGCGAGAAGCGCGCCGAGAAGGACGAGCCGCGCCAATCGGTCTACTCTCGCGAGGCTGTCGTCGCCTCCATCCAGGCCAACATCTACCTGTTCGGACTTGCCGACCCCGAGTCAGGCGTCGTCGCGCCAGCCGACCAGCGCAAGGCAATTGAGGGATTCGTGCGGCACTGCGAGCGACTCGCAGAACTAGGGCGCAAGCTGCTCGCACAGTTGCCGCCGAAAGAGTAGAGGCCTATGTGGAACGTGGAACCTACGGCTCGACACTAGGCCGCAACACAGATTGGAGTAAGCCGAACGTCTCTGGAGCCGCCAACGTCTTAGGCGTGCAGCGCAGCACGCGCCAACCCAAGACCGTGGCGGTGTTGTATTTCTCCATATCCCTCAGGAAGCCGGCGCCGCGTGTGTGCCGGCCCCCTGTCCAGACCGCGCCCTCGACCTCCAGCGCCACCTTCTGTTCCACCCAGGCGTAGTCGAACCGCCAGTGGCGCGGGCGAGCGAACACGTGCTCTGTCACGGGCTCGGGTAGCCCGAACGCGCGACAGAGCACGCCGAAGTTCACTTCACTTCTTCAAGCAGCTCGTGCCGCATCGCTTCGATGTAGGCCTTACCTCTCGCTTCAACCTCAGCCGCCAGGCGCGGATCGCCTGGTAGTGGGTGCGTCAGCTCCGACTTGAGCTTCCGACCCAGGCACTCCTCGTCGCGCATCAGGATGATATCCAGGCCCAGGTCTTCATCGGGCACGTGGATGCCGGCGTAGCGGCCGAACTGCACCACGTCGCCTACTTCGACCTCGATGGGGACAATGGCCCCACTCTCGAGGAGCTTGCCGCGCCCAACAGCCAGAACCAAGCCCTCGACAGGCCGGTCCTTCGCGGCCTCCGGGATGATGATGCCGCCCTTCGATTTATCCTGCGGCAGTAGGGGCAGCACCTTGATACGGTCTCCGAGCGGATGAATCTCAGCCACGTCGCCTCCTGTAGTCGGGTCCTTCGAGTTGAACGATGTCGGCCGCGCCAACGATGCGCGATCCAAGCCGCTGGTCGTCCCACAGCTTGACGAGTTCGCCAACGGTCTTATTGCTGGTGAAGATGGTTCGCCTGTTGCGCGCCAGGCGCTCCGCGTAGACGGTCGTCAGCGTGCGCCGGCCCCAATCGGTATCCGCCACTCCGATGTCGTCGAGCACGAGCACGGGCACGTTGCGGAGCGTGTTCCACCGCTCGCCCTCCTCGTCCTGCTGCACCAGCTCGCGCAGCAGCGTATCGACGACCTCGAAGCGCGCCGGTTTTCGCAGCTCGTTCACGAGCGCGCACGCGGTCATTGTCTTCCCGCGGCCGGTCCCGCCGTGCAGATACAGGTCGCGCCCGCGTGGAATCCACCGCTGAAGCTGCGCGAGCTGCTCGGTGTTCCCGTTGTGGCGCTCGATGGCGTCTAGGCCGATGCTTCGGAACTCCTCGGGGCAGTTCACCATCTGCACCGGCAGCGAGGCCCGGCATGGGCAGACACGCGCCCATAACCGGCCGGCGTTGTCTCGATACCGCTCCCACCCCGTGTCCTCGCAGACGACGCAGCGGAACGATGCGTCCTGACCCTGCGGGACCTCGACGCGGCGCGCCGCCAGCTTCTGCTCGACGAGCTTGCGGATGCTCTGCGCGGCCTCCATCAGAACTCGCTCCAGTCGTCAGTGACGCCAGTGGCCGCACTGTTCGCCTTGCGCTTCGGTGCGGGGACCGCGTTTGAGATGTAGCTGTTGAATCGGGCCGAGAACACGCCGAGGGTCCACGCCGCCTCGACGCAGAACTCGCTCCGGTCGGCCATGAACCGCTCCAAGGCCGCGCGCACAAGCGCCTCATCGCGGCCGTCGAGCAGCCTCTTGAAAATGGTTCCGGCCTTCGGCCAGTTGAACTCTGGTTTCTCCTGGCCGATGTTCGTGGCGAGTAGCTCGGCGTAGCGACGCAGGAGCCGTTGCACCGGAGAATCCGGTTCCTTGTCAGCCTTTCGGAGCTTCGGCGCCGAAGGCGCCAGCTCCGTAGGAGCTTGTTCTACATGGTCATGGTTATGGTTATGGGATGGTCCATGATTCCCGGCTGGTTCGGAACCGGTTCCGCGCCGGTTCTTCCACGACTCCTTGTTGGCACGTTTCCGCTTCCGCTCCGCTTCCACTTCAGCGCGGGACTGGTTCCATTGCAGGTAGTCGTGGACTTGGTAGCCGCCTCCGGTCTCGGACCAGAGCGCGGCTTTGCCGGCCACCTGCGCCGTGGTCAGCTCCGCCACGGCAGCGGCAAGTGCCTTGTCGCGGAGCGGGAACATCTCCAGCACGTCACTAGCGATGAACCCGTCCGTCAGCTCTTGTGCGCAATGCACCAGGCCGAGCACCCACACGCGGAACCCGTCCGACGACAGCTTGCGCAGCTTCCGATTCGTGATGGCCTTGTCGTCGAGGCGCGCCCACGGCACTACCGCACCGCCTCTGGCACCGGCTCGCGCTTCGGGATGAGCCCGATGTGGGCCGCGAGCGCGCGCGTGCCGAGCACGTCGCAGCGCACGTGATGCTCGATGGCGTCCCACCGGCCCTCGTGGACGGCCAGGGCGATGTCGGCACCGGTCAGATCGTCCTTCGGCACGTCCAGCCCGAACCGCTTGAGGTAGAACGACTGCTTGCGGAAAGTGAGCAGGTTGTCGAAGCTCAGGATCTTCATCACGTCCACGACGGACGGGTGCTTGTATTTCGAGAGGTAGAGGCCTGGGGCCTTGACGCCGAGCAGCAGTGACCGCCGCATTAGCGTCGGGGCGTCAAAGCCAGCGAAGTTGTAGCCGATGAGCATCGCCTGCTTGGCTTCGGTCCAGAACTGCTCCAGCGCCGCGCGCTCCTGGATCTCGTTTTGGCAGGTGATGACTGTTACGTCCTCGTCCCGTGGACGCATGTAGCCGATAGCCACAATGCGATTCAGGTCCGGGTCAAGGGCGCACCGTTCCAGGTCGTCCTCCCACTGCTTGATGCGCCGCGCCTTCTCGTCGACCTTCCACTGCTCGATGGTCTCGGGCTTGGTGTAGTTCTTCGGCGCCGTCAGGTATTCCAGTTCCGGAGGCGGCAGATACGCTGCCGCCTCCGGGTGGGCGATGGTCTCCAAGTCAGCGATGACTGGCAGCATCGTTGGCCTCGCCTAGAACGGGATGTCGTCGTCGGTGATGGGCGGCTCCTCGTCGCCGGGTAGCTCCACCTGCCGGCGCGGGGCCGGCGCGGGGGCAGGGGCCGGAGCTGTCGCGCGCGGCGCGCGGATGTCGATGCAGCCGACCGTCTTGCCCTGATACTTGGTCGTGCCTGGCGCGAGCACGATTTGGTGGCCGGCCCACTGCTCGTAGTCGTCCGTTCCGGTGATGGCCTCCATCGCCTCGGCCTTGGTCTTGTTCATCACCAGGGTCTTGTCCTTGCCGACCAGGTGCATGACGAGTTTCCGTTCCTTCTCCTGGCCGATTTCCTCGAAGTCCACCGACTCGACAACGGCGCGCACCGGCCTGCCCTGCAAGTCCTCCGTCTTCAACGTGCTCCCGAATGCGGTTTTCCAGCTCGGCATCAGTTCCTCCCCCACGCCTGTCGTTTCTGTTCGACGATGGTGGGCCTCACAGCCCACCATCGCTTGACCGCCGCCGCCAGCGCGGCAAGCACCTACTGCACACCGCCGTCGAACAACGGCAGCTCCTGGGGTCCACGGCGCATCTCGCGGGCCTTGCCGCGCAGGGCGATGAGGATCTGGTTGACCTCGGCCTGGGCTTCCTTCGCGGCCGACTTCGCCGCGTCCAGGGTCTCGTTCTTCTCGGCCAGCCGCTGCTCGGCCTCCTCCAGCTCGTCGACCAGGTTGTTGAACTGGTCGAGCACCGCCGTCGCATCCGGCGCTTGCAGCAGCGCCTCGGGCGTCGGCTCGATTGGGGTCTGGTTCTCCTCGTGGTTCTCCATCGTGCGCACTCCGTCTCTTGGAATGGCTACACCTGTCCCTCCGGTCGCGGGGTGTAGCCATTTGTGTAGCCAAACCGACCGGGGCAATGAGGAACCGAGCGGGTTGGCTCGGGTCCTCTTGGGTTTTGGAGTCGTCGAACCTGGGCGGGAGTTACTGAGGAGGTCGCGCGAAAACCGGCTGAATCCGGTCCCGAATCACCGCCCTGTCAATCGTTGACAGGCAACAAGACAGTAGCAGTGATTCAGGCCGGAATTAGCGGAATTTCTCAGGTGTGGCCACTGCTGTAGCCACGCGCGACGACTCTAGTCTCCCACCGCCTTCCTCCGCATCGCAATCGGCACCGGAGCATCCGGCAGCCCAATGTCCAGGCGCAGCATCTCGGCGCGGCTCTCCTTGCGCTGCTCGTGAACGTAGAACTTCATCGTCGTGCTGATGTCGCCGTGACCGAGCCAGGCCTGGAGCTTGTGCGGCTTGACGCCAGCCTCGGCGCACCTGGTCGCGAACGTGCGCCGGCAATCGTGCTGCGTGAAGTGCGGGATACCGGCCTTTTCAATGGCCCGCCCGAACCGCTCCATCAGCGCAGAGCGCGTCATGTTCCACAACCATGGGCCACTGCGACGCCTGTTGTAATCGCCAATGCCGGCGGCGCGCGCGTCCATCTGCTCTTTCAGAGCCTGAACGACGGCCGGCTGCATCGGGATCTCGCGGGCGACCACGTCGCGTTCGCGGTTGTAGCGGTCCTTCCCCTTGACGATGTCGCCGGTCAGCACGATCCGGAACTCATCGAAGTCGCAGTGCCTGGCTTCGAGATTGAGCAGCTCGTCGAGCCGTAGCCCTGACCCCACCATGACGATGAAGGCGCGCCGCGCTTCGTCCCCGGCGTCTGCCAGAAACCGGCGCTGTTCGTCCAGGGACACCACGCGGCTCCGCGTCGTCGGGCGAGGCAGCTCCTGGCGCAGGTTCACGTTCACCCACGGGTCCTGCGTCAGCAGCTTGCGCCGGATCGCCTCCGCGATGACCATCCTGGTTGCGTAGACGTAGTTGATGACGACGTTCGGCCGGTATGGTGTGCCGCGGTCGCTCTTGAGCGCCCTGAGATGCCGCACAAAGTCTCGGCATCGCTCTGAGGTGATGTCGGCCAGCGACACATCCCCAAAGAACGCCATGGACGGCGCGATGCGGGCCTTGTCGTTGTCGAGTGCGTTCTTGTATCGCTTGAATGTCGATACCTCGTCGATGTAGACCTGCGCGAACGTGGCGTAGCGGGCATCGGGCCGCGCAGCCACCTTCTTCTTCTCGATAAACGTGTCCAGCTCGCCTTTGTTGGCCTTCGACTCCAGCTCGGTCGCGGCGACCTTGGCCAGTTCGTAGTCCTTCTGCTTCGTCGAGATGGCCTTCCGGCGCTTGATGCCGTTGGCATCGGTGACGACCTTGCGGAAATACCAGATACCGTCCCGCAAGAACATGTTTTCGCGAACGCGCTTGCGTTTACGCAGTTGCTTCTTGTCCATGCTGCTGCTTCTCCTCGCGACGAGTCATCACACGGCGGGATGCCATGTGCTTGTCGAGGAGGCGTATATCGAACAGCACCCTCCGGCCCTCCTTGATGAACGGGATGGACCGACGCCCAACCCGATGCCGCAGAGCCTTCTCGGTGATGCCCATATACATGGCCGCTTGGGGATACGTCAGATATCGCTGAGTCACGGGTCGCCCCTTCCCCCAACCGGACAGGCCTCCGGCTGAGAGTCTAACAGACTTAGTAATTACAAACCCGGTCGCTTGTCGGTCGTCTCGCCGGGTCCGCGTGGGATTCGCGGGAGCCTTCCGGGGACGCCGCGGATAATGGCACGGCTGGTAATTTCTAGGCAAATTACTAGAAATTCGGGCGGCTTGGGCTGCCTCGGGGCAGTGCGGGGTAGTGAAATCCTGGAGGCTCAAACTATGTCAAAACAGGGCTCGGTTCCACTACCTCAACCGCGTCAACAGTTGCAGCAGGCCACTATCGAGCCGCCTCATCCGTTGAGGGGCTTTTGCGAACGTGATTTGCTGCCGCGACGAGCGCGCCTGACCCCGCCACGGCAGCCATTTCCTTCACCGACATGGCGTGCCCGGATGCGAGCATGCCCGAGAGCGCGACAAGCGCACCCTGGACCGCCGCTTGGCCGACCATCGCCGCCCACTGCTTGAAGCTCATTTTCTGACCTCCGCGGCCTGGCGCGTGCCGGACCACTGCGCGATTCGAGTGCCTGGCCGAATGTCGATGTGGACGAACGAGTCGTAGAGACCTATGCCGCGTATCTGTAGGTCAGGCCTCGCCTTCGCCAGTGCCTTGATGCGCTCATGGAACTGGTAGACGGACAACCAGCCGGTGGCCGCAGGTCAAGCGCGCGGCCTTCGATGTGCTGCGAGGCGCGCATGCCACCGACGCGGAAGTTGTAGGTCTTCGGCCGATACGCGGACAGCACCTTGATCGGCTTGCCGCCGCACTCGGCCCGAATCGCCTCGAACGCGCGCCCGAGAATCAGTGCGCGCTTTTCCCATTCAGCCGGATATGGCGTGCCGTCGCGACAGGCCATCTCCTTCCAGCTCAAATGCTCTGACGGGCTAGTGACGGAGTAGGTCACTCATTGGCGCCGAACTTCGCTCGAAGCTCCACTAGCCAATCGTTGTGACGCGACACAGCGGCCTTGGTGTGCTCCATGTCACCTAGGAGACCCTCTGGCGGGTTCTTCGAGCCGACCGCCTTGGTTAGGTCGCGAATCGCATCGCGGAAGCTCATGGACATCTTGATGAAGGCGATGATGCCTCCGCCGACAAGGAGGAGGTCGCTGATGCTCAGAGTCCAATCGATGTTCATCGGCGTGGCACGACGGGCAGCCTGCCCAGGAATGGCACCGGTTGTTTCTCGCCCGCGCTCACCCCGAGCGCGTCCGCGGCAATCGCTTCAATCTCGCGATGCAGCTCGTTCATCGCGTCCCGCTTCTCGACCGGCCCCATCGTGGTGTCGGCAAAGAGCGCGTCGATCTGGCCACGCACTTCACGAATCTCGCGCAGCGCCGCGCGGTAGCCTGGCACGGCGTTGAGCAGCTCGGCGTGCTCGTCTTCGACCGCGGCAGCCTTCTCCGGCTCGCCACGGCGCTCGAACGCGTTGCGGCTGGCGACGGCGCCGCGAGCCTTCCGCTCCAGCTCGTAGAGCCGCTGAAGCGCCGGCACGTCACTCGTCGTCCTGGAGCGGTAGAAGGTGCCAACTAGCGGCGCGTCATCTAGGTCCGGTGCAGGCAAGCGACGTTCCGTGAGCCCGAGCAGTGAGGCGACCGTGTCAATGCCCTTGACAATTCCGCGACCCATGCCGGCCGTGTAGCCATAAATCAGGTGGTCTATCTTCGCGGGCGGGTAGTTGAGCGCCTTGCCGAGCCAGATCGCCGTGCCGCTCGTCCAGCGATTCGCGAGCAGTTCCGCCTCCTGGTCCAGCTCGTAGGGCGAGATGATGTTGCGGTCCCTGAACGTGTCGTAGTTCGCCATGACCTCGAATGCCGGCAGGAACAGCGTCGGCATCCCGGCGCCAATAACCTCCAGCACGCCGTCGAGCGGGTTGTCGTAGTTCAGGAACGGGAATGCCTGGCGCAGCCGCGCCTTGATGCCTTCGGGGTCTTTGCCGTAGGCGTAGTCGAGGAACGCTTCGGGCAGCGTGCCGAACAGTGTGCCGATTTCAAACGGCTTCGGGAGCCGGATGAAGCCGCTCTCCGTGTAGGGCACTGGAATATGCCAGTAGGTGTTCTTCTCCCACTCGGGAATCTTCTCGTATTCCTCGTCGTCGGCGTTGAGCACCCAGGTCAGCACCGAGAGTGCGGTCACAGACGCTGCCGCGCGAAGCGCGAACGTCGCCGGCCGCTCGCGAGCCGTCTGCACCGCACGGTCGTAACCCTGCACGCGCGCGTTGAGGAACGGAACGATTTCGTTCCAGCTTCGGCCTTGCGTGCCAGCGCGCGCGAAATCGACTGTCACATCGCGTGCCGCCAGGGCCGCGCGCGCCATGGCCTCGTCGGGCGCCGTGCCAGCCGCGGTCTCCTTCATTACGCCCAGGCGGAACTCGCCAAGGCGCGTCGAGTGCTCCATCACCTCAGACAGCGCCTGAAGCAGCTCGAACGGCGTCCGCACCGTGTCGAACATCCGCGCGCGGAACGACTCCGCCTTCGCCCCTGACAGCTTCCGAATCTCGCGCCGAACGCTCTGCCGGTCGCGCGCCACCAACGTCGAGTGGCCGGCGCCAGAGGCGAGGAACTGCTGATACAGCTCGGTCTTGCCAAGCACGTTTGCCAGGCCAACGACGGTGTCGACAAACGGGCGAAAGCCGTAGCGGCTCTGCGCGTAGGCCGTAAACGTGTCGCGGATCGGATTGCGCGCGATGAAGCCAAGCGTGCCGGTCGCGGTCGCGCGCAGGAGCTGCGCGGGCGCAGTGAACGCCCACGCCCACGTCGCGGCTTTCGGGCCGATGTCGACGATGGCCGCATAGAGCGCGGGGTCATTGACCTGATACCACTCTCGCTTGCCGTCGCGCAGCACCGTGACGATGCCGCTCTTGCCGCTCGGCAGCATGGCCGGCGTGAAAATCGTCGTCACGCCCTTCAGGTCGAAGTTGCTCGGCACGTCGACGCCAGCCTTCCCGAGCTGCTTCAGCACTGCGTCCTCGACGTGTTCCAGGCTGAACGTAACTGGAACCTTCTGCTCCGGGATGCGGTCCAGGAATCGGCCGCTGCCGGCGCTCTGGTTGGCTAGGTCGACGAGCGCGAGCGCCGCCCTGTTCTGTTCAGCCACCTGGACGAGCAGGTGCGCGTTCTTGATGATGGTTTCCAGCGGGTTGACGATGTCGCGCCCAGAACCGCGGATGCGCTTGAAGGGGCTGCCCTGGTTCGCCAGCGCGTTCTTCGCGCTGTGCGAGCCGCCGCTGAAGCCGTCCATGACGCGCTCGAACGGCACGTAGTGCTGATTCGCGTCCTCCATCGCCTGGCGCTGCCTGCTCGAAATCAGGCGCTGCTCCTCAGCGTAATCGAGCATGGCCGACTGGAACGCGTAGACCGCGTCGCGCGCGTCCTCGAAACGCTGGTTGCCGGCAAACTTCTGGAGCGTGCCGCGCGCCTCGGCCAGGTTCATCGCCGTATTCGTGACACCCCGGCGGTGCAGCTCAGGCACGCGCGAGGCGACGAGATACGTCGCGAAGTCCTCCAGCTCGCCAGGCTCAATGTCCTTGATGGCCGCGGCGAGGCTCGTGCCGATGAACCGCCCGTCATTGCGGCGCACGCCGTGCTCGATGAATCCCATCGCCTTGGCGACAGCGCCGCGCGCAAGGCGCGCCAGAGCGTAGGCGTTCTGCGTCAGGTCGATCGGCTGGCCCTTCGCCATCGCCTTCACGGCGTGATCGAGGTAGACAAGGTCGTCTATGGTGGCGCGTTGCGCCTTCAGCGTCGTCGAGATGTCATCGGCGCGCCCGCCCTTGCCGTCGAAGTCGATGCGGGCCTTGCCGCGTTCGTGCGGGTCCAGGTCGGCGTGTCCCTGCCACTGCCGCTGCGCTTCCTGGAGCGCACGCCAGACGAGCGGGACACCTTTCACCTTGGCCATGAACTCAGCGTAGAAGTTCGGGGCCAACGCCTGGACCATTTGGTCCCCTTCCTCAAACCAGATGCGCAGGAACTCCGCGGTTCCTTCGTCGAGCTGTTGTTCGACGGTGTAACTCTGGCGGCTCGTCGGCCCACCAAGGCCGCGCAGCTCGGTCATCATCGCCTTCGACGCACGCTTGTCGAGCTTCAGCACCGACATCTGAATGTGGTGGCCAAGCTCGTGGAAGACGGTCGGCATGTCATTCGCCGTTTTCACACGGATGACCTGCGCCATGTGCTTGTAGATACCAAGCGCCCGCTGCCGGAACCTGCCGACGCGTGTCGGCGTGCCGAACTCGCGCCGGATGAACTGCACCAGCTCGCTCGGACGCATCTGGTCGATGTTGACGACCTTGGCCCGCGGCTGCACCGGAACGGCCGGCCTGCGTGGGGGGTAAATCTTTGCGCCGGCCATTGCGGACACGTCGCCGTCCTCGTCGGCATCCGCCTCCGCCGCGGTTCCACCCTCCTCACCCGTGGCGTTCGCGTCCGACTTGCCGATGCCAAGGGCTTCCTGGATTTCCCGCTGTCGAACGAGCAGTGCCTGGAACTGGTCCTCCTCGTCGAACTTCTCGCCAAGCCGGCGTTGGAGCTGGCCCAGCTCCTTCTCCATGTCGACCAGGTGCGCCCGCTCGGCCCCCAGCTTCGCGTCTGGCTGTGAAGCCGCAGCCAGCTCCATAGACCTGATCGTCCCAACCGGCGACTCCGAGACGTTGAACGGAAAATCCTCGCCGTCCATCCAGAGCGCCACCTTGCGACCACTGGCGCGTTCTCCGGTTTTCTGATCGACGCGCGTCGTTTCGTAGCGGCCCGCCTTGATGGTGAAGCCGGCATATTCGCCCACGTCTCGCCACTGGTCGTCGGTCGGCAGCTTGTCGACGGCCGCGACGAGCGCCTCCCCGGCGTCCTTACGCTCCTTGTATTCAGTGCCGACCGTGCCGACGAACTCCTCCGGCTGCTCCCGCTTCGCGATGATGGCCTCGTAGCTCTCGACCAGCTTTCGCGTGCGCTCGATGCGGCCTGGCAGGTTGGCCACGCGAGCCCGCGCCTCCCACCGCTCCTGCTCCCACTCGTTGCGGACGGCCTCAAGCCGGCGCAGCTTCGCGTCGACCTCCACACGCTCCATCACGAGCGGGTCGCCAGATGCCAAGGCGATCACCTCGTCTGGCGACAGTGTCACGTCACCGGTCTCGTCCGCGAACTGCCGCCCCTTGAGTCGGCCGGTCATCACCTGCTGGATGAACTTCGCTTTGTTCCCGATGAGCTGCCAGATGTAGCCGTCGAACAGCTTCTCGGTAACGTAGTGGTAAATCTCGACCTCGAAGCCCTCTGGGTCCTGCTCATAGAACAGATTGCCCTGCCGGAGGATGCGGCCGTTGCGTTGCGCGATGTCGAGCGGGCGCCACGGCGCGTCGAGATGGTGCAGGGCCACGAGCCGTCGCTGCACGTTCATGCCCACGCCGCCCTTCATCGACGACGCCAGCAACACGCGAATCTCGCCCTCGCGCATCTTCTGAAACAGCACCTTGCGGTCGGCGTGAGTCTTTGCGTCGTGAATAAACGCCACCTGATCGGCGGGGATGCCGCGCATCACCAGCTTCTTCTTGATGTCGTCGTAGAGATTGAACGTCGAGTCGTCGAAGCCGTCCGGCTCCTCCACTGGCGCCACCGTGTCGTCCTTCGCCTTCACCGGCAGCTTCTTCCGCTGCGGCTTCGGAGTGCCCATGTCGAGGAACACAAGCTGCGTGCCCTTGCGGTGGTCGTTCGCCTGGTAGATGCGATACACGCGCTCCGCGGCATCGTTGACGCGGTTGTTTGGGTCATCGGGTAGGCCGGGCGAGACAAGTCGCATGTCGATGGCGGCTTTCTTCGCATCGCCAGTGACCTTGAGCGGGTTGTCCTCGCTCGGCTCGACCTTGCGGTCCTTGATGGCCTTCATCCGCGCCACGAGTGATTCCATGTAGCGAAGCTGGATGTCGGACGGTTTCAGGGCGACCTGCTGCTGTTTCCCCCCTTTAATTTTCGGCGTCGGCAGGTTCAGGTCGGCCGCGGTCTGCACGTCGGCAATCGACCGCCACATCGTCAGCAGCTCGGGCGCGTTGACGAAAGTGCCCAGGCGCGACTTCTGCCGGAAGCCACCCGTGGGTGCCCACTCGGTTTTCGTGACCACGTCCGCGAATTGCTGGACCCAAGCGTCGAAGTGCGCCAGGCCCATGCGCTCCAGCTCGTCGAACATCAAATACCGCTGCATGGTGAACATCTCACCCACCGTGTTGCTAATGGGCGTGCCAGTAGCCATCACGATGCCGCGGCCACGATTGAGCTTCTGGAGGTGCCGGACCTTGAGGAACATGTCCTGCGCGCGGCCCGCCTCGGTGCCGCCGACGCCGGAGATATTCGACATCTTCGTTGGGAACCACAGGTTCTTGTATTCGTGCGCCTCGTCGACCATCAGGAAGTCGACGCCCAACATCTCGAACGACACGCTCGACGTGTCCTTCTCCAGCGCGGCCTCCAGCTTTTCGAGCTTCGCTTCGAGGCGCGCTTTCGCCGCTTCGAGCTGCTTGACGGAAGGGTCCCGCTTGCTGGTCCTGCCGCCCGCGGGGACCATGTCCTTGATGTAATCCTCCAGAATGTCGAGCTGCTCCTGGATAAATGCCCGCTGCGCCTCGTGACTCATGCCGATCTTGCCGAACGAGGACTGCGGAACCAGCACGGCGTCCCAATCGCCAGTAGCAATGCGCGCAGCCAGGCGCTTGCGGTTTGCCGGGTTGAAGTCGTCCTCTGAGGCCATCAGCACCTTGGCACCCGGATACATCTTCAGGATGTCGTCACGCCACTGCTGGAGGATGTTGTTCGGCACCACGAACATCGGCTTTCTGGCGAGCCCGAGCCGGCGCATTTCCATTGCCGCGCCGATCATCGCGTAGGTCTTGCCGGCGCCGACCTCGTGAGCCATCAGCGCACGGCCTTCCTGGAGGATGCGCCAGATGACGTTCTTCTGGTGCGGCCGAAGCTGCTTGTCCAGGTCGACGTTCGGATCGATGACGGCCATTCCAGGCAGCGTGGCCAGGTGCGAGCCGTCGAACGTGCGCGGGCGCCAGTTGTTAAAGTCGCGGTTGTAGATGTCGGTGAGCCGCTGCGCCAGCTCCGTGTCGCGCAGCACCCACTTCTTGAACTCAACCTTGATGGCGTCGAGCTTCGCGCGCGCGGCCTCGGTCGCCTGCGCGTCCACGTAGGACTTCTTCGTGTTTGGGTCCGTTCGCCGCACCGTGGGGATGCGGCTGTTCATCGCGTGGTCGACGAGCGTCACGGCGCTCATGTCCCGCGTGCTCCACTTGCCGGCATCCTTCCGCCCGGCGCCGAAGCGATCGGTCAGCCCGAACAGGCCTAACTCTGGGACGTAACGCACACGCACCGGCCGAGAATTGCCGGTGGCATGCCCCCATTCGAGCAAGTGCGCGATGAAGTCCTCGTAGACCTCGGGGTCAATCCAGCCGGCGCCGAGTCGGTAGTCCACTTCGGTCGGCTTGATGTCTTCGGGCAGCACGGCCCTCAGCGCCTCGATATTGACCGCCAGTGATTCGTCCGCCTTCGCCGCGGCCTCAGCTTCAGCCAACTTCTCCTTGACGTTGCCGGAGAGATACGCGTCCGCGGTCTGCCAGTCGCCAGCCGGCGTCCTGAACACCTTGCCGAGCAGCGCGTCCTGAAGCTGCTGCTCCGTCTTACCGGTCAGCTCCGCCATGCGCGGCCAGTCGATGCGGCCACGTTCAAGCAGGGAGATATGCAGCGCCTCGTCTGGGGTGTCCGCCTTGGCGAACGACTGCGGCGGGTAAATGGTCCGTTTCTCGAAGATGTCGGCCTTAGTCGCCGTCTGCGTCTCGGCGTTCCAGATTTCGAGCTGCGTGATGGCGGCCGAGTCCGGGTCGTCCTTGAACGCCAGCAGGTTCTCGCGCGTGTTGAGGAAGCCGTGGCGCTGGACGAACGTGTCGTAAGCCTTGTTCAGCTCTCGCTGCGCGGCGGCAATCTCCCTATCCGTGCTGCCAGTAACCATCGCGCGCATCGCGCCGCGCATGGCATCGCGCACTGGCAGGATGGCCTTGATGCGATCCTCGCGCTTGCCCTCGTAACGCACGAGCTGGTCGCCGTCGCGCTGATAGAGCAGGTCGCCTTTGACCGTGTAGGCGTTGGGCAGCACGTGGCCTGGCGCCGGGATGATGTCCTGCACGTCCTGCTGTTCGAGCTTCAGCGCGGGGGGTTCCATCACGTTCTGCGGCAGTCTCGAGACGGCCTCCGCGAGCGCAGCGGACATGTCGGCAGGCGGATGCACGTTGACGGCGCCACCGCCGCCATACATCGTCCCGTCGCCGGCCAGCGTGCCGACAATCATCTCGGGATGGGCGATGAAATACTCGTTCACCGGGAGCTGCACGTCGTCGCCGTATTTGTTCTTCAGCGAGACCAGCTTGGCGTCGAACCAGGCCGGTCCACTACCGGCCCTCACATCGTCGCTGGCCTTCTGCAAGAAGATGATGTCGGTTACGACGTCAGTGCCTGCGTTCTCCTTGAACGCGGTCATGGGCAGACGGATGGCGCCCAGGAACTTCGCCTGCGAACCCAGGTAGAGGCGCGTCTTCGCGCTCACCTTGTCGAGCGTGTAGTGCGACGTAATGAACGCGACGACGCCACCGGGGCGCACCTTGTCGAGCGCCTTCGCGAAGAAGTAGTCGTGAATCTTCCGCGTCAGCGCACGCTTGGTGCCGGTGAATGCCGGATCGTGGACGCCGAAGTCTCCGAACGGCACGTTGGAGATGGCCAGGTCGAACATGCCATCGGTCAGTGCCGTGTCCTGGAACCCCTTATTGAAGATGGTCGCATGCTGGTAGAGCTGCTGTGCGATGCGCGCCGTGAGCGGGTCCAACTCGATACCCACGCGCGACGAGCGCGCGCGCAGCTCCGCAGGCATCAGGCCGAAGAAATGGCCGGTGCCCATTGCCGGCTCAAGGACCTTGCCGCCAGTGAAGCCGAGGCGTTCAATCGCTTGCCACACGTGGGAGATGACAAGCGGAGACGTGAAGTGCGCGTTCTTGGTGGACGCGCGCGCGGCCTCGAACTCCTCCGGTGTGAGCAGGTCGCGCAGCTCGTCGTATCGCTTCGAGCCAGGCTTGAACCACGCGGCCAGCTCAGAGCTGCCCCACCCGACGTAGCGCGCCAGGACGGCTTGCTCCTCTGGCGTGGCGCGCCGGCCCTCAGACTCGATGGTCTTGAGGGTCCGAATCGCGGCGAGGTTGTCCTTTAGCTTTTCGCCTTGAGACCCAACCCCGATACGGGCGGCTTCGGTGATGGCGTAGTCGTGTCGGTCGGCTCCGGGCCGCGCAGGGACAGCCTTAGCGCGTCCATCGAGCTTGGTCCGCCCGCCTGCCACAGCTCCCGCGACATCTCCTCGATCTGCATCGGGTCCATGCCCGCCGCCCGCAGACTCGCCTCCAGGTCGACTGCCTCTATCGCCATCTTCGTTGCGAGACGATCCAGCAGGCCGCGCCTCTCCAGGTCCGCGGTCCCCTCCGGGTCGGTCAGCCTCCAGTGGGCCTTGATTCTCTCCTCGAAGTCCATCGGCGTGCTCCTGCTGTGCGTGTCGTCCCGGCCTGGGCTGTGCTCCGCCCAATTCGTCTCCCGGAGCACCTTCAGCGCCGCGTCCTTCCCTGGTCGCCGGCTGTTCATCCTTGACCCTATTGTAGACCTCATCGAAACTGCCGGCCGGCTCCATGTCCGGGCGCGCGTCCGCCTCCCGGACCACGTCCCACGCCGCCTCGATGAAGTCGCTGTAGTCGGCCGCGCCCTCGCCCCAAGCTTCGGCAAACCGGCGCACGGCATCCTCGAACCTGAGCGCCCCTTCCTGGACGATGTTCCTGACGAATTTCGCCATCAGGACGATGTCCTCGTCGTCTGGCACGAGCTTGGCCTGCGGCGACGAATACTTCTTCTTCAGCTTGCCAATGATTTCGTCGCGCTCGGCCTTCAGCTCCGCTTTGCGCGCTTCGGTGTGCTGCGCGCGGTCGTCGCGCTCGTCTCGGCGGCGCGCCTCGCGCTCCTGCGCTGCCAGTTCACGCTCGCTGCGATTGCCCTCGACCGCCAGCTTGTCGAGCTGAGTGTGGGTCAGGTGCTGGAGAGCGCGCGGCCTCGCGTGGGGCGCGGTGACGAACTTCGGCAGGCCGGCCTTGGATTCGGTCGACACCTGCGGCGTGACAGGAGCTTTCGGCTTCAGCGGGAGTAGCGGCCGAACCTCGGATTCGACGCCACCAACCGACATGCTCTCTACCGGCGCAGCCGGCTTCGTGACACTTGGCGCGAGCTGCTCCGCGAACGCGCCGGCATTCGCATCGCTCAGGATGCGCTGCACGTCCTGGTGCGCGGTCTCGCGCGTCGAATACCAGACACGGGCAGACTTCGCCCACCGGAAGCGCGCGGCCTTCAGCGCCGAGATGACCTTCGGCTCTGGCTTGCTCGCGAAGCGGACCTCAATCGAGTTCCGCTCCGGGTTCTCGCGCCACTCGCCGTTGGTGCCGATCTCGGGCTTGCGCCACGTGCCGGCAGGAGCGATGGTAGGCTCGGCAGATGGGGCATTGCCTTTGCCGCCAGCGGCCGTTTCGACGCTGTGCGTATCACTGGACTGAGGAGACGTTGGCGCGATTTCCGCCTGACGAACTTCGGCAGATGCGGGTGACAACGACGTGGGGGAAGCCAGCCCTTGCTCGCGAATGCGTCGTCGTTCCTCAGCCCTGGCCCGCACTTTCGCGACCAAGTCGGCGTCGGAACCTGGCGGAGCCTCCAACGCCTTGACCTTGGAATCGGCGGCGGTTATAAGTTCGTCTGTATGGATGGACGAGCCGACATTGCTGCCGCCGCTGTCGTTCTTGCCCTGATCGTTGTCGTCGGTGGCGGCATCTTCTATCTGTTCGGCCTGCTCAGTGAGTTCACTGAGCGTCGCCTTCGGCGTTACGGGAAGCTGGCCGATGGCGCCGTCCTGGCTGGCCTGGTTCTGTTCGCCGCTCCCGTCCTGCTCTACCTGCTCGCCATCCTGACCAAGTAGTGCGTCAACCTTCGCGTCCGCGGCAGCAAGTAGTTCGGGAACGGCTGGCGCGACTGGTGGCGCGGCTTCGGTTTGAACGCGCGCTGGAGCTTGCACGGGCGGAGGAGCAACGACTGACGGCGTCGGCTCGTCTCCGTCCTCGTAGATGGTCGGGTCCACGTCGGGCGCGCCCATGCCGACATGGCCGGAATCGAGCGGCAGCGCCGGAGCGCCGGGCTTCATCTGCTGGTTGACGGCCTGAACGCCACCGCCCATCACCGCGCCAGTCAGTAGCCCCATTACCGCCGCGTGGTCGACGTCTTCGGTCAGCGGCCGGCCAAGCGCGGCGTTCTGCTGCACCTGCTCCGCGACCGACTGTGGCAGTTCTTCTAGGATGCCTTCCTGCGCGGCGCCGAGCACGATCTGCGTCACGAGCCCGCGCTGCGCTTTCGGGTCGAGCGCACCAGCCGCCAGCATCGTGTCCACATCGTCGATGCCGAGCCGCGCCGCGATCTTGCCACCAAGTGCGCCGATGAGGCCGGTGCCCGCGCCGGTCGTGGCCGACAGCGCGGCCTGCTTGGGCGTGAGCAGGCCGTCGTCGGTCTGCTGCCTGATGCTCTCAGCCGCCGAACCAGCAGCGACGACACCTTCACCGACCGCGCCGGCCGTTGCTGTCCTCAGCCCGAGCGCCGAGAGCCCGCGGCCCACGAGACCGCCAGCTCCCATCAACGGCGCCGATTCCAGCACAGAGTGCGCAATGACCGACGGATGCGACAGCGCGGCCAGCGCCTTGGCGACGAACCCGTCTGCCTCCTCGACGGACTGATTCGCTTCCTGCTGTCGGCGCGAGTAGTAGGTATCGAGGATTGCCTTGGCCTGGCCAGGGTCAAAGCCGACATCTTCGAGCGCGCGGCCAGCGTGTCCGCCGCTGACGATGTCCGCGAGGCCCACTGCCGCCTCCGGCACGCCAATCGCGCCCTTGAGCGCCGTGATGCCGATGTCGGTGACGTTCTCCTCGGCCTGCTGCGGATTGAACGCGGTGCCACGCGCCGACACGGGCGCGCGGCCCTTCTTCGCGCCCAGCTCCGCCTTCATGTCGTTGACGGACGGCGCAGGCACAGGTGACGGCTGGAACGGCCGCGGCTGCTGCCGCTCGCGCTGCGCGCGGACGACTGCCAGCTCCTCGGGAGACAGCTCCAGCTCCATGAGCCGGTCGTCGGCCGCGGTCAACAGGTCGTCGTTCGTGGCGCGCGAGAGCCAGGCATCGGCCTGCGCGAGCAGTTCTTCAAGAGTCGGCAATAACTACCGCGCACCAGCGCCGCTGGCGACTAGCTCCCTGAGCCGACGAATGCGTTCGGCCATCGCGGCGCGCTGTTGTGCGTCGGCTGGCAGCGGCGCAGCCACGAGGCGCGCCAGCTCCGCGGCCGGCGTTTCCACCTGCGGCGCGCGCGGGTTGACCGGCAACCGGCCGCCGCCCGCCGAGGGCGCCACTGCGGGCGGCGCAGGTGGCGGCGGAGATGGCGCACCCTGCGGCAGGCCGATACGCGGCATCTCGAACGAGCGCATGAACGAGCCGAACGACGGAGCCGGCCGGCCAGTGCGTCCAGCCCCCAACCGTGGCGCGGTAATCTCGGTCTCGTAAGCCTTCAGCGCCGTGTTCGTCGGGAACTCGATGCCGAACAGCTTCTCGCGCGAGCCGATGTCCATCATCGTGCGCGCCTCGTCCGACGCCGCGCCAATGCGGGCCGCTCCAAGGTGCGCGCCGGCACTGGTCTGCGCGTTGGCGCGCGACGTGGCGTTGTCGTCCTTATTGCGCGCTGTTTCTGCGGCCTGCCGAAGCTCCTCGACAGTCAGCGCCCCGAGCTGGCGCCGGTCCTCCAACGTAATAGCCTGCGCGCCTTCCAGCTCCTGGAGATACGCGTCACCCTCCTGCTTCAGGCGTTCAAGATCGATGGCGCCGCTCTGAATCAACCCCTGGAGGTCCGTGCGATGGCCAGCCTCGACGTTGGCGAGGTTGACGGCGTTGCTGCCACGAATCTCCTCCAGCATTTTGGAGATTTCGCCCTGGAGCTGGATGCGCTTCGTCTCTGCATCGAGCTTCTGCTTCTCCATCTCCATGCCCTGGTGCCATTGGAGCCCCTGCCCCATGCCGGACAGCCCGCCGCCGATGCCGGCGAATACGTCAGTGAGCCAGTCGGCCATCGCTAGACCTCCGCCTCGTCGGCTTCCATCTGTTCAAGCCAGTCCTGCTGGCGGATGTTCAGCGCGTGTTCTTCCTCCCACCGAGCCTGGCCGCGGCGCCGTTCTTGTTCGAGTGAGTCCAGCTCCTCGATCTTGAACGCCAAATCTTCGAGGAAGTGCTGGTCGGCCATCGCTAGCTGGTTCGCGGAGATTTGCAGACGCGTGCGTGCGTCGAGCTGTGCCCCGTAGCGTGTATCCGACGACCGCACGTCGATGTCGTAGAGCTTCGTCATCGAATCGAGCCTGTGCTGGATGTGGTTCGCCAGCAGCTCCTCGGCTCGCATGTCCAGCTCCGCCGCCTTCTGCTTCACGGTCTCGCGGAGTGCCAGGCGATCCCCGAGTGCGGCCGAGCGAGCCAACGCGGTGGACGCTGCGGCCATGACCTTGCTCTGCTTTTGTGCGCCGTGGGCGGTGCCGAGTTCAGCAGCGGCACGCCGGTCGGCCATATTGGTCTCGGCCGCCTCCATGTCAATGGCGCGGTTGCTCTGCACGAGCGCGTTGTCGCGGTCACGCCGTGCCTGCATCTTCTGCGCCCCGATCCACGGCGACTCCTGGATGCCGTAGCTGGTCCCGAGCGTGTCGAGCTGCTGCTGGTTCTCGATGTCCATCTCGGCCAGTTCGTCCTTGGTCGCAGCCTTCATCATCTCGACGGTGCGCGCGTCAAGTGATTCAGGGTTCGCCAAAATGGAGTTGACCAACGCGTCGACTTCCGGCGTGGCCATCATCTCCATTAGCGACTCGAAGCTGAAGTTCGGGATGTCGTCGGTCGGGATCTCGCCCGGCTGATACCCGCTCGTGCTCGACGGCAGCCACTCCTTCGATGGGTCCGTGCCGCCGATAACGTAGGGCCGGCCATCGATAACGATCTGCTGACCCTGCCACTTGATGTCGTGCCCCTGCTTGGCCAGGAGGTCCGACAGCTCGCGCGAGACGCTGTCGAACCCTGCCGCGCGCCCGTGCGGGTCGGACGATTCGCGCGCCTGGCGCAGCCGTGACACCATGTCGGACACCGACTGCGCACTCGGCATTGGGCCAGTAGTCCACTGCGTCGGTGCGGGCGGCGCGAGCGCCTGCTGCTGCGGTAGCTGCTGCGCTGCTGGCGGCAACGCGCTCGACGGAGGCGGCTCCTCCGGTGCAGGCGGCTCGTAAGGCTCCTGCGGCAGCGGGTCTTGATATTCCTGGTGATACGGGTTGTTAACGTCCGAGTCCTGGTAATACATTGCCCGCCCCCATAGCGCCGCTACGGAGTTGCAGTTGCTGCTCCCACGCCTGCACCGCCGCGAGGGCGTTCGGGGTCACGCTCCAATTGCCCACCGGCTGCGGCTGCGCACGAGGCGCCGACGCCGCACCAGGCCGCGGCCCCTCAGCGTGCTTGCCGCGCCTAGCTGGCGGCGCTTGGCGCCCGTCGAAGCCTGGCAAGCCGGCGCCACTGCCGCCTGTCTGCGAGCCGGCATGTGACCGGGCAAAGCCCTGGTGCGCCCACGCGTTATTCGGGGCAAAGGCCGCATCTGGCACCTACGTCCTCGGCCTCGGCACGGCGTAGTGCCCCTGCTGCTGCGGTAACGGCGCCCGCAGGTCGCCAATACTGGTGCGATATCGGTTGGCGATGCCAGGGTTCTGCGCCTGGCCGGCCGCGATGCGGTTGCGCAATTCGGTCAGCCACTGCGCAACCTCTGGCGACATCGAGTATTGGCCACCGGACAGCCGCTCGAAGCCATTAGGACCCATCACGCGCTCCCGCGGCGACGTGTTGACGCGACGGTCAAGCTCCATGATGGACCGACCCTGCGCGTTGGCGTGGCGAAACGGATTGAGCGCCGACTCCTCGATGGCGTTCTGTTCCTCAGTCAGCATCCGCTGCGCATCCGCGTTCTTGCGATTGTTCCGCGACGAAGCAACTGCGCTGGCCGCTTGTCCACCACCCATTAGCGCCATCGCTACCCACGCAGCAAGTGGCCACGGCATTTGTGAACTCCCTTCGATTGATTTAGTCGGGCTTCTTCGAAAGCACGCCGGTTCGCGGGTCGAATGCGTAGCCTGGGTGACGTTTCTCGATGTCCGACTTCAGCGATAATTGGTCAGCCGTAAGCTGAAGCTCGCGGAGCTGCGCACGGCATCCGCCTGCCTGAGCGATGCTCTGCTCTAAGGCAATCTCGGTTTGATGTAGACGAAACCGAAGCTTGTCGATTTCAGAGAGTCGCGCTTCGTCCGCCTGGAGCGCAGCGGCGGCTGCGATGGCCGCGACGATGACCGCAATGGCGCAGTTCCGCATCAGTAGAACTCCACCACGTCGTAGGCGCAGGTCGTCGCTGCATCTGAACACGTGCCAGAGCATCCACGGGTGAGCGTGACCGTCGTGGTGTTCGTAATCACCATACGCCCCAGATACAGCTCCTCGTCAGCCGTCGCGGAGTCGATTGAACAGCCGTTCATCGATAGGTGCGCCTTCCCCGTGTTAGTCAGCGTCGTGCTCAAGGTGCCCGTATTGGAGCCGCCGCCGCCAGCGGCGATTGTCACCACGCCAGACGACTTCGACCGGACGACACTTGGAGAAAACGACGCCTGCGTCGGCGTTACCGCCCAGGCCGCGAACGCCGCGAGAAGCGCCAAAACGCCGAAATGCTTCCTTAGAAAATCGACCATGCACCGCCTCCGTCACATACGATTGAGATCGACGCGTATTGCTGGCTGAACGCGTATGTCGTCGCGCCGTCGATGGTTTCTGAACTGTTGCCGTCAAGCGTCACCGTGCCGCTGGCAGCCGTATTCTTGAAATGGAACCATTTGCCGGAGCGTCCCGAATTGCACGCCGGCAGATTTGCCGTCGCCGTCGCGCTCACGATGTAGTAGTCGGCACTATCGGTGGCTGAGAACGTGCCGGACTGCGACGAGACGACTGGCCAGGCCCAACCAACATCTGTTCCGTCCGAGCGGAGCACCTTGCTCGCCGTGCCGATAGCCAGCTCGCTCCACTTCGGCGTGCTGTTGCCGACGATGATGTCGCCGCGCGTAACCGAGGCGGCGAGCGTGTCCGTGTGGTTCGCGCCGTCGAGCAGCACGTTTGTCACGCTGCCCCAGGACAGAACTCCGGACCCATTGCTTACGAGCACGCCGCTGGCGGCTGCGGCTGGCCACGTGTAGCTGACGCCGCGCAGAGACACCGTGGCGCCGGACACGGTGAGTCCGGCGAACGTAGGACTACCGCTGCTCGAATAGTCCTGGCTGATGGTGGCGTCGCCAGAGATCGTAACCGTTCTGGCAGAATCGCCGGTCGTCAGCGTCAACACGCGGTCGGCGGACAGGTCGCTACCAGGCGTAATGATCAGGTCGTGGCTGGCGTTCGTGTCGAAGATGTGCAGCGCATCACTATCGAACGTCGCAGAGCCCGTCACGGTGAAGCTGCCCGAGAAGACGAGCGCGCCTGAGAACGTAGGCCCGCCAGTCCACGTGCCGGTCAAGCTGCCGCCAGAACTCGCAATAGCACCTGTCACGGTCCCGCCTGTGCGATTCAGTGCGTTGGTGCCGATGGTTGAGAAGTTCGTATTCATCTGATCGGGGTCGATGACGGTCCCCGCCGTGAATGTGTAGTTGATGCTGATCTGTGCCTGCGCGAGCGTAGGCAGCGCCAGCGACGCGAGCACGAGTAGCCACTTACGCATCGGTCGGTTCCTCTCGTAACGTGTAGAACACCACTACGGCTCGCGCGTTAACGGCGCCAGCTCGTAGATACGCGAAGTCCTGCGTCCACAGCACGCCAGGCTCCGCAGCAATTTCGGCGTCCGCGTAAACAACGAGGAAGCCATCAGGGATGACCCCTAGCCCGTGCTCGATGTCGCGCTGGACGTTCATGTCGGGGAATGTCACGCGTAGCGGGCGCGAATACGCGGCCCACCACGGCGCAATGTCGCGCTGGACGCTGTCCAGGCCACGATTTGTCTGTTCGTCGAGGGACCGAATCGTCACGCCGCACGCTTCCGGCGCCGGCCGTCAGCCTCGATGCCGAACGCCGTGATGTCGACCGGCGTGTCGGCCAGGTAGCTCTCGAACCTTACCTGCATCGAATAGAACGCTCGGTTGATGCGCCGCTTAGTCACTAGTCGCCGCCGCAGGCCCCACGACGCCTCGCCCCACAGGTCCACGCCCCACACTGCGCCCTGCGTCGGAAACGCGAAGTCGTAGGTGTAGACGGCGCCGAGCTGTTGATTGAATCGTGCCTTCACTGTCAACACGTCACCGCTAACGGCAGACTTGCCCTCGACGAACAGGAACCCGCCCTTCTTCAGCAGTTCCGGGCGCCCTAAGTCGACCCATGGCGTCGTCCAATAGGCCTCGACCGCGCCAAGGTGAATCGTCCAGCCGGCAACCGGCGTGGTCGTCCACGGGTTGTCGTTCGTGGTGTCGAGCGTGATGACCGTGGCGGTGTTCGACTGGATGCGCCGCCACTGGAACGCGCCGGTCGGAGACTCTGCCAGCACCATCAGACCAGCAAGACCGCTACCGGTCGTATAGAAGGTCGCGCCAGAACATGTCACGGTCGACGCCGTCGCGCTCGTGACTGTGCCAATGATGGTCGCGCCTCCAGGGACGCCCTCGCGGTCCTGCTCGAATAGCTTGTAGACACGCCCCCAATAGTCACCACAGTAGAGCCCGAGCTTCCCGCTCGGCGGCTGGTAGCGCGCCAGAGTGGCGTATTCAAGCCCGCAGATCGGTGGCACCCACGTATTGAGCCGGTAGTTAAACGCAAGTAGATGCCGGCGCCGCGCCTGCGTTCGCGAACTGGCGGCAATAGCCCACACGATCAGGTTGTTTTCCGGGTCGTGATCGACCTGGATGTTTGCAAGTTCGTCGCGATTCAGATTGAGCAGGAACGTGGCGATGCGGTTCGTCGCCAGTGGCTCCCAATCAACCAAGTCCGTGCGATACGGGCCTTTCTGCTCATCCCACGCGTAGAGGAGCCGTTCGACCTCAATGGCGCTGCGAGGCCCAACGTTACCGAACTCGGTATGCACCGGCTCTGCCTTGAAAGGCGGCCGGTCCCCGACCAGCCGCCACGTCTTGGTCGGCTTCTGAAGCAAGATGTCGCTGCCGAATACGGTCGCGCTTCGCAGCGGCTTACCAGCGCCACGCTCCAACGCGAACTTGTCGTTCGGGTTCCAGCTTTCGAGGTCGCCGTGCTTGCTGACCGAGTAGTAGGAGTCGTCAGGCTCGATGCCGATGCCGTAGTCCTTGTAGACGGCCACCGTCGCGAACGTCGGCGGTGGATTATTGACGCTGTCCTTCGGTCCAGCGGTGCGGCGCGCCGCATCTGAGACCATCTCGTCGTGCGTAGCGGTGCCGACTGCTACAGTTGCGGTCAGGAAGAAGTTCAGCTCGTTCGTGTCGGTGCGCCGGACATAGACGCGCCACTTGTCGACGTTGGCCGGAGGCGATCCGGCCGGCTTCGTGTGCCGCCGCTGAAGATTTCCGGCCGTCGTCGTCACCGCGGCCGCGGTCGCGCTCGGGCTGCTCTCGTGGTCCATGACCGAGTCATACCAGACCGCATAGCTCTCGTAAGTCGCGCCCACCGGCAACGAGCCGCCTGCAACGATGGCCAACCCAGGCGCCGCGGTCGGCGCGATGAAGCCGACAGCCAGCAACGACGTGCCGTTGTAGCGCAGCATCGCATTGCCATCCGTCAGCAACACGTTGTCCTTGAACGGCACCGCCTGCACGAGCGCGCCAGCCGTGAAACCGGTGAGGGCGCCGACAGACGTGAACGTATCGACGCCATCGAACACGTAGAGCGCGCCGTTACAGACAGCGAGCAGCTCCGCATCGCCGCCTTCCGGCTGATACCAGAACAGTAGGTCGACCGTCTTGCCGGCAGCCATCGCCGTGGGGTTGATGAGCTGCGCGAGCTTGCGCTTGCGAACCACGGCGCGCCTTGCTCCGTCAGGTCCGTCACGCGTTTCCATGACGGATGACAGAAAGCAATTGCGACCGTCGATGCAGGCACCGAGCGGCAATGTATCCGACTCTGGCGAATCCAGGAATCCAGCCGAGAAGTCGCGCACGTAACGCGAATACTGCGGAGCGTTGAGGCTCACCCGAGAAACGGACGCGTGCGCGCTGGCACGCCGAAGCGGTTGCTGTTCTCCAAGGCGATGAGGTCGAGCAACGCCGCACCTGGCACACGCGACCGTTCACGGATGTCGCCGCTGTTGATCTTCCACAGCGTGTCCATCTCCTCCAGAATCGCGGAGCCCCACCCGTGCGGCGTCAGGTCCGAGTCGTAGAGCAACTTCTGCGGCGCGCGCATCATCGGCACCGCAATCGTGTTGACCACATTCGGCGTTGGCCACAGGGTCAACTCGATGCGCTCGACGGCGCTCTCGTAGGACGCCAACGTCACCAACGTGCCCGTCGTCGCGCCGGCCACGGTCACAGTGCCAATGCTGGAGGTCATCTCAGTTGCCGGATCGGTGCCCGCCGGCATGGCCTTGGCGACTTCGATAACCTTGGTCCACGTGCCAACGCTGACTGGCGTGGTGCCGTTGAGCGTGTATTGGTTACGTCGGTAGCGGCCATTGCCGTCCAGGCCGGCCATGCCAAGCCGCACACTGGTGTCGCTGGCGCTGTCCGACACGGCCGTGCAGGCCTCGCCGGCAGCGACCACCTGTGCGTCAACACCGACCGTGCCGCCGATCGCGTAGACGGATGGCGTGCCGGTCTGCGACAGCTCGGGGTCTCGCTCCTGGATGCGGTCGAGCGTCGTCGGGTAGAGCTTCATGCCGGCCGTCGTGTTGCGGATGACGCCATCCTTCACACGGCCGAAGTAGGCCGGCAGTGGATAGCTTGCCGTGCCAGACGCCGTCGAGAACGTATACGGCGTCGGCATGTCGAACTGCTGCCAGGCCATCTTGCTCCAGATGTTCCAGATGGCGATGTTCAGCAACCGCTCGGCCGTGTTGCGCGCGTTGGCGTCCTCGTTCTCGCCAACGAAGTCGAGAACGATGTCTAGCATCTCGCGCCGTGTGTATTGCACTGGTGCTCGCGCCGCGCGCCGCGCGGCGATGCAGGGGCCTTACGGATTGATGATGCAACCAGCGAACGTGTTCATCAGGATTCGATAGGCCTGCTGAATTGCCGCGTCAGTCGCAGCGCTATCCGCTGCGGCGCCTTCGCCAGTGACCGTCCCGACGATTACGGCGCCACTGAAGTTGGCGCTCGACACCAGCACCGCCGTTCGGGAGGCATACTGCGCCGGGTTTTCGAGGAACTCACGGGCGAAGTTGCCTCGCCGCGTGTGACACGCGGCAGTGTAAGCGGGGATTTCCCCACTGGCCGAGGCCGACTGCGGCTCCTCCAGCACTTCCTTCATCACCAGCGCGCCGTTGTATTGGAGCCTGCTGGTAAAGACGGCAGAGGCCACGAGCTGCATCTGCGTGGTCGACGTGGCTTGCGCGAAGGCCGTGGTGCCGATGGCCAGAATCGCCAAGGTAAGCAGTAGTCGCTTCATGTAGGTCCCCTTATGAGCCGGACGTAAAGTTGGTCCACGTCGTCCCGCCATCGGTGTTGACGTAGAGCCTGGTGCTGGTGCTGGAGCCGTCTGACCGCAAATAGAGACTGCCCTGCGCTGCTGTCACGGTCGGGGCGCCCGAGCCGTAATAAATGCCGAATCCAGAGGTGGTGCCGAACAGCAGCCGCGCCGAAGTCGATCCTCCGGCTGGTGTCGCCGTGCCGGACGCGGCGGTGATGACGCCCGTGGCGCTGACCGCACCGCCATCCGCGATGGTGAGCACGGCCGCGCCGTTGTCCCTCGCGACAAAAATATCCCCGGCCACGCCGACGTTGTCCGCGACAAGCGCCGCCGTCACGGTGCCAAGCGTCGGGGCAGCAGACCCTAGGGCGAAGTAGCCTCCGGCGTTGACCGACGATCCGCCAGTCGCCATCCCAAACGCGCCTACGTTGGCGACAGGGCTATTACTGGATGACGTGGCCAGATTGACGGAGCCCACATTGAGCGTTGAGCTGCCGGAGGCACTAGCTAGGAAAGAGTTATTGTGGCCGGCCGTCGTGCCAGTCACTACAGCCTCAGAACCTCTATTGGCCGCTCCGCCTGATAGGGACAGAGCCCCTGTGCCGGCTGCCGAGTTGGAGAAGCGCCCTGCTGTCGTCGCTGAGGAGCCCGTATAACCAGGCATCAGGGCGACGATAAAGCCACGCTGTGCGTTTGAGGACGAGCCCGCTGACGTAAGCTGGAAACTGATCCCATGCACAATCGCAGTCGTGGTGTCTGGAAAGGTGCCGGTCACGTTGAGGAAGTTGCTCGTCGTGCTCGCGCCAGACAGCACATCCGGCCCGATGGTGAAGTAGGGCGTGCCGCCGCTGCTGCGCACCTCCATCGCATTGGCTGTTTGGCCAGCGGCGTTAATCAGAATCAGCTCGGTTGAGGTCGTCTGCGGCGACGTAATCGTCGTTGGGGTCGTTAGTGCCCCGCCAGTAAACGGGCGCGCGCCAGGCAGAACGCCAGGGCCGGAGACCTGCGCATGCGCGGCACCAGCGGTGCCGAGCAGCAATAGGAGCGCGAGAGACCTACGCATAGTAAAACGGCACCAGCGACACCGCCTGCGCGGCGGCGGAAGCAATGAACCACAGCTCGTTGACGTTCTTGACTTCCAACGTCAGCGTCTCCCCGTCGCCCATCGGATAACCTGTCGCCGTAGTCACGTCGGCCGCCACGCCAAGGTAGACGGTCTGACCAGGACACAGCGCCTTGACGATAACGCCGTGACAGGCGACGTTCGAGCCCTGCACGGACGACGTGCCGACCGCAAGGCGTGACGGCGCGACAAGGCGGACTGGCGATGGACGAGGCGTAGCCATGAGGGTCTCCTGGAAGCGGGGACGCCGCCTGGCGCCCCGTCAGCTCATGTCGAACTACGTCGCGATGGTGTAGGTGGCCGCGGTCGCGCCGCCAGCGCCAACCGCCATACCGAACGCAATCCAGCTCGTGCCGTCGCACACGGCGCGCATGGCTACGCCAATCAGCTCGCCGGCCGTCGAGGTCGCGATGGAATCTGCCGTGGCGTCGTTGTAGGCGATGAGCGTGTCGGCTGTTGCCGTCTTCACGGTGATGTGATGACCAGCAACGCCTACGAAGTCGTAGAACACTCCCTCCAGCGCCTGCGACGGAGCCGGCAACGTGAACACGACTGCGCCAGACGCACCGCGGTTGGTGAACACGGTGCCCGAGGGGTCATCGGCCGAGACGATGGTGTAATCGGCGGTCTTGGCCTTGACGTTCATCTTGATCCCGCCCGCGGCATCGAGGATGCCTCGGTTGATCAGATACTTGACGATGTCGTCCTGCGTCAGGAGCGTGATGTTCTTCGGCATGGTCGGTAGTCACACGCGCCCCGCGGGGGCAGCAAAAGCTAGGACGTGCGCGCGACTCTCGACTACGTCGCGACCGTGTAAGTGATTCCGACTGCGACGCCGGAGACGAACCAGCTCGTGCCGTCGCAGAACGCTTCCATCTCGGAGCCGATTTTCTCGCCTGACGTGGACGCGGCCACCGAGTCCGCCGCGGCGTCGTTCTTGGTGACGAGCGTATCGACTGTCGCCGTCTTCACGGTGATGTCCTGGTCTGCGTGTCCGCGAAACCGATACCACCAGCCAGTCAGCGCCAGATTCGGCGCAGGCAGCGTGAAGATGACCGCGCCGGTCGCGCCACGATTCGTGAACGTGGTGCCGGGCCGGTCCAGCGTCGGGTTGATGGTGTAGTCCGCCGTCTTGGCGACGACGCGCCGTTCGAGCCGAACAGACATGGCTCCACTCCTTTCAAGGGCCAGGGTCTCCCTGGCGGGAGCTGCAAGCCGCTAGGCTGGCGAAGGCAGGAAGTGCGAGTGCGGCAGGGCTGGCACGGAGATGCGCGTGCGTTCGGTGCCGTCACGGTTGCCGACGCGGTTCAGCGTGTCGAACGCGTCGAGCGCCATTTCGCGGAACATCTGACGCCGCCGCCGCTTGCGCGTGATGCGGCCCCACTGCTCCTCGTATTCGTCCTCGTCCGCAATGCGACCAGCACCGCCCTTGTCCCACAGGTCGGCGCCGACTTCGCGTAGCTCGCGAATCATGTTCCAGGGCCGTTCCAGCCACTGTGGATGCACGGTCGAGATGTGGATATACCCATCCCTCGCCTGGATGTGCATGTCGCTCAGGTCGAGCATTCCAGTGTTCGCCCACGGCCGATTGCGGATGCGCCGCTCCAGCACGAACATTCCGGGCTTCTCGACGCTTCGCCGCAACCGCAGGTCCGGGTCAAACTGCACCAGGTAGTCCGTCACGTAGTGATAACGGAGCGGTAGGCGCAGATGCCGAGGGACCTGGACATGCGGCGTCATTGCTACGCCTCGGCTCCCTTCGCCGCGGCGTCACGCGCAATGGTCCGCATAGCGTCGCCGCCCTCTGGCGGCGCGAGCGCATCAGGCGCCAGCGCCTTGCCATCGTTGCTCTCGGCCGACTGCCGGATGCGCCGGTTGCCGCCAGCCGTGCGCGAGCGCGCGGCCTGCGTCGAGACGACCTTTACGTCCCTGTCGGCGCCATCCATCGAACTGCGGTCAATGGCCTCCGGAGCAGCCTCCGCCTTCGCCTGCTCCGCCGCGTCGAGCGGCACGCAGCGATGGTCCGGGTCGATGCCCAGGATGGCGATGAAATGGTCCTGCTTCCCGGTAATCGGGTCGCGGCTGCCTGGGATGACGCTTCGCAGCCTGAAGTGTTCCGCCGCCTCGAACTCGACCTCGGAGTATCCTGGCTGGACGATGTAGTCGCGCCCGTCGTATTTGTCGATGTAGGGCTTCGCGCTGCGGTTGATGATGACCACGCGCGTCTTTGGCGTCAGTTCCGTCCCGCCCAAGCCCTCGGGGACCAGATTGGAGACCTTGTGGCCGGCCATGTCCGGCTTCTGATAAATCTGCGGCATGCAACCTCTCGCGGAGTAGGCGGGACCGGGGCATGTGCCCGGCCCCGCTTGGTTTGAGAACTAGAACGCGTGGACGACGAGGGTGTTGACCGTGATGCCCTCCATCCGGAAATTCCGGTTCGGGAAGTGGCAGTGGTAGTTCTCCAGCAGGTAGTAGAACGCCGTGTATTGGTCGTATCCACTCACCCACTTGAGGACGCTGCCCTCGTCGTTGGCCCACTGGCCCTCGTTCTCGACGTAGCGCACCCACGAGCCCTTGTTGATGCCGAATAGCATCCCGTAGGGCGCGTCACGGTCGACCACGAACGGGATGTCCCCGTAGGTAATCTGCCGTCCCGTAGGCTTCTTCGCCGCGACAGTGCCGCCGTCCGGCCGCGACAGGTCCGCACCCGTGTAGCGCCGGTCGGCTTCGAGCAGCGCCAGGTAGGCGCGCCGTCCGCCGTGCTCGACACCGAACAGGTCGACTGTCTTGCCGACCTTGATGCTGACCGCGTCGATGGGCTGCTGGATCGCATCCAGCGACAGCCCGCCGACCGACGTGACCACGTGCGACTTGAGAATCGGATACGTGGTGCGCGACAGGCCGTGGTAGGTGCCTACGTAGGTGCCGTCGTCGATACCGGACAGCAGGCCCTCGGGCTCCTTGTTGTAGGAGTTCTGCGTGGCCGACTGCGCGATGACGACATAGTCACCGCTCGCGGCGGTGATCGCCGTGTCGAGCGTGACATCCGTGCCGTCCGAGTTGACGGCCGTGATGGTGGCGAGGCCCTTGACAGTCGTCGGCGTCGAGGCGTCGAGAATCGCGATGAGCATGCCGCTCGTCGAATCCCCGAACAGGTAGCGGTTCGCGTTGGTCGTGCCCGTCACGTTCAACGGCGCCTTGACTTCCAGCGTCGTGGTGTTCGTGTGCGTGCCGTTGACCTGCGCGAGGATTCCGCTGCCGTATCCCCACCCGATGACGTTGCGCCGGAACGCCAGGTCCTCGACGAGGCCATCCATTTCCTGCGGGATGACCTGCGCCCATGAACCCTTCTTGTTGCGCGACTGCTCGATGACCCACCGCTCGAACCCGACGCGCCCGTAGATGTCGCGCATCGGGATCTCGAAGTCCTTGTAGGCCGAGCGTCCCGCGGCCGGCAGCGCGCCAGCGGCGCCGATGGAGCCGACCGACCAGTTGCGGCCGATCTTGATGGGCACGACCTTCTTGCGGCCGGTCCACGAGTCGTCCGAGACCTCCTTCTCCATGAAGGCCTGGATCTGGTTCTCCTGATTCAGTTGGTTCTGAATCGCAGGGGCATAGTCGTCCTTGAACAGGGGGTCCCAGGACGTGAGATCGGAACCGGGCATGGCAGAACTCCGGGCCGCTACGCGAATTGCCGGCGCAGTCGCTTGCTCACATCGGCCACGGTTTCCTTGCGGTCCCCTTTGGCTGCTGCGGCAACGCCTGGCTTCGCCGGCTGTTGCGGCAATTTCTTGTTTTGTTCTGCGATGCGCTGCGCCGCTGCGGCACTCGCCTTCGCCTGCGTGCCCTTGTTGATGCCCGCCTTCTTGAGGTAGTGGTCGATGACCTTCTGCGGGTCGAGTCGCACACCACGCTCTTTGGCCTCGCGGAACGCGCCGTAGACGGCGTCGTTGAACATCTCGCGGAAGTGCTCAGGGACATGGGCCTGCGCGGCTTCCACCGCGGATTTCCAGCTCCGCACTTCCACGGCCCGTTGCTGCTGCGCGCCGGTCTCGCGGATGCTTTTCAGCTCCCCGGCCAGTCGCGCGTTCTCCTTCTTCAGGTCGAGAAATTCCTTGCGCCACGCGGCGAAGAACTTCCCCGATTCGTCGGAAGTGTCGAACGGCAGCTTTGACGGATCGAACTCGGGCTCAGGCTCCGGCTCGTTGCCCGCGTCGGGCCTCGCCATCGCCTCCAACATCTGCTGGCGCAGCTTGGGGTTCTTCGACAGAACCTCCTGGAGCTGGTCAGCGGTGCGTGCCTTCAGCGACAGCTCGTCAACGTTCACGTCCTTGACGCGTTCCGCGAGGGGCCGGAACCTGGCGAGCTGCTTCTTGGTCTTCGAGAGCTTCCGCGTCAGCGCCTTGAAGCGCGGATGCTCGTTGAAGGGCACGTCCGAGTAGTCGTCGTCGTCGTCGCTGTCGTCGTCGTCTGACCTCGCGCCGTCACCGGCATCGTCAGCCGCACCCACCGCTTCGACGTGGTCATCGCCCGACGGTTGCGAGCCGTCTCCCCCATCGGGGGCCGCACCGCTCGCTGATGGAGCAGCAGCTTCAGCCTTCATGGGTCTCCCGTTCAGTTGTTTGGAGTGCTGGTCGCGAGACCGCGAGGGCTGGACTTGGAGCCGGCGTTGGGCCGAGCCTGAGCCACTAGGGCGACAGGGGCTTAGTTAACCGGCGTCACCTTGGAGCAGACAACGCAGAAGATGCGCGCCTGGCTCAATCTCTCAATGAGCCGCGGGTTGTCGTTCCCGCAGTGCTCACACCGCAGCGGCGTCATCGCCGGCCGCTGGTATCACGGGCTCCAGAATGCGAGCCGCCACTAGGTCATCGATGCTAGGCAAGCTCTGTGCCTGCATCTGCTCGGCGGCGTCGGCCGGGACGAGCAGGCCGCTGGCAACGGCCGCGCCGAGCGCATCGTCCGGCGCGCCTGGCGCCGGTTTCTCGGCCTGGCCGCCTTCGCCCTCGCCGCCTGGTTCCGGTGGCGGAGCCGTCATGAGCTGCAACAGCATCTGGAGCTGCTGCACGTGCAGTTTCATTGCGTCGTAGACGGGACGATTCGTCGCCGCCAGCATCTCGACTTCCTCGGTCATGAGGAACTGCGACTTGTGCAGCAGGTGCATGGAGATCGCCTCGATGCCCCACCACGGTTGCGGCACCGCGGCCGGGTCCATCGGGTTGAGGATTTCCTGCGGCGAGGTCGCCTGCTTCCATCGATCAAGCTGCCGCGCGATCTGTTTGCGCACGACGTTGACTGACGGTTTTAGCTCGTTCAGATCGAGAAGCGTCAATATCTTGCCGGCCAGCTCTGGGTCGTTCGCCGGCATCAGCGCGCCCATGCCGACCGCTTCCTTGATTTTCAGGTTCATCATCAGCGGCGAGCGCGGCCACGCGGACGACGGCTCGCAGAACACATCCACGTGCCCCTTGAGCGACGTGAACGCGAACTGGTCGACCTCCCACTGACCGTTCTCGCCCCGGATGGAGCGGAAGCGCGGCGACCACGCCGACCGCCGCGCGATGAGCAGTAGCATCTTCGACAGCCGCGTCTCGAACTCGACGAGCGTGTCTAGCGGCGTCTTGAACGCGGCCATGCCACGCTCCTGGAGAATCTGCACTTCCCCAAGCGTTGGGTCCCCGGTCGGACGCGTCCCCATCAGCACCGCGTTGAGCTTGCTGACCTCCTCCATCTTCTGGTCGATGATGTCGAGATAGCGGAAGGCGCCCTCGGCCGGACTGTGGCCGCTCTCGGTAAATGGCCGCTCGCCAGGAATCTGCGACCGGAACCGCACGTTCTCGCCCGGCCGGCCGGACATCTGGTCTTCGAGAATGACGGAGGTCGGAGTAAAGGTGCGCGGCGCCGCGGTGTGCAGGAGGGACAGGGCGATGAGGGACTCGATGAGGTTCCGCCAATACTGGAGGGGGACAAGGTCATCCGCGGGAGGCTTGTTGAACGGCGAGCCGGGCGCCAGCGCAAAGCTACGCAGCAGGATGCTCTTGTGATAGCACCCATCCTCGTCGCAGACCGGCAACGGGCCGCACTCGACGAGTTCATCGTTTATCTGGACCGCGTAGAGCCCTTCGGGGAACTCCTCGGTCGGGTCATGCTGAAGCTGATACACAATGGGACCCAACGGGTCCGAGGCGCCGACCGAGCCATACGGCCGTGCGGCGCTCGGAGCCGACAGGCGGGCCATCGCGTCGGCATACTGCCGCTGCACGCCGCCGCCATTGGTCCCGCTGCCGCTTTTTGCCGCCGATTCAATGATGTCTTTCGCCTGCGGCCATGTCTTGACCGCGTCCTCGACCGCGTAGCGCGTGTGCAGGAGAATCCACGGGATCATCCGCTCGTCAGCGATGCGCGCCGACCTTGGCACAGAGAACTCGAAGGACGGATGCAGGCGCGCCCGCATCTTGCCGACCTTGTAAGGCTTGCCGGCCGGCGTTCCGTCCAGGTTCGCTGGCGGCGTTACCCACGCCTCCGGCGCGACGGCAGCATCGCACTGCGGGCACGAGTCGCCCGCCTCGTCGATGTCGAGCTGCATAGATAGCTCGCCACACTCCGGGCACTGAAGCGCCGGAATGACCTGCTCGGGGCCGCTCTCCGCGTCGTAGTAGACGTGGAGCGCGATCTTGTCCATCAGCGCGATGTGCTTGTGGATTTGCCGGCGAATGGTGTCGTATTCGATTTCATCGAACAACGCCGGCATCGCGTCCTCGACGACCTCCGCCGCCGCCACGTCGGCGTCGTCGTCCGTCATCGGCCGCCATTCCTGCGTGGGCTGGCTCTGGTCGAGCAGCGCGGTGATGCCGTCGATCTTGGTCGCGAAGACGTTGGTGCAGGCGCGCGGAACCCATTCGGGCAGCGCGGAATCGTCACCATCGTAGGGCCGCGGCACCCAGGAGTTACTGGAGCGGTCCCATACAACCCACGTGTTGTCGACGCCGCCGCGGTAATTTAGGAGGTTGAGCCAGTCCGCCTTGTCGCGTTCAAGGCGCGCCGTGTTGTTACGCGCATCGTCGATGCACGCCTGAATCTTGGCCTTGGCTCGGGCGCGAACGGGCTCGGAATCGTAATTGATGGTGCCTGTTTCGTTCACTCACGAGCCGACGCCGGCCGCTTGGCAGACTCCATCTCGTTGTGCGCGAGGCCGGCGAGCGCCCTGACGAATGGGTCGGCCTCGGGTTGCGCTGGCGGCTTGCTGAACACGTGGTTCCGCACTTCGCCGCGGTGGAACAACGTCGAGTCCAGCAAGATTTCTGCCTTCTCGCGCCAGTAGTCGCGCTCGGCCGTGATATACCGGGCGCGCGCTTCGAGCGCGTCCACCCTCGCCCGAAGATTGGCGGCTTCGATAGACCTCTCGAACCACTCGCGTTGCCGAGCACGCCAGCCGAACATCACCGTTCCTCCAGCTCGGGCCGCGCGATGCTGACCTTTTGGCCAACGAACTCGCCTGGCCCGAGGACCCAGTTCCGGGACTGCCTACGCATCAGCCCAAACACCTGGCCGCTCGGAGCGTCACGGTCAGGTATCCATACGGCTCCGTTCCACGTGATGTGCTGCCACGCCACACGCGGTATAGCCCTCATCGCACCGCCCGGCACAACAATGGCCGGGACCTTTTCAGGCAGACCTGGGAACGCCGGGGCGAGCGCGGCGGCTCCAACTGCCGCTGCGCTGAGGAACAGGAACCGCCTCCGCGATAGGCCCACCGTGTTTGCCTTGCAGAGCTTCTGGATGTCGTGGTCCTTGCCGCACCACTCGCACGTCGCCATAGCCAGCCTTTCGTAGAATCTCGAGCTGCACCTGCTCCGCGATGCGCTCCGTGAACGCGCGAAGCAGCTTGATACGCGAGTCCATCGACGACACCTGCTGCTTCGTCGCCAGCTCAGTGGCCATCTGCTCGTAGAGAGACAGCGACCGCTCAAGCGACGAGAGCACGTCGGAGAGGTCGTGCGTGAGCTTCGCGCGATACGTCATCGCAGGATGAACCCCTTCACGTCGAGCACACCGGGCTGCTTCTTTCGGTCGTATCGCTTCGCCATCGCCTCTTGGTGTTGACGCGACAACGGATCGAGCCGCGCGAACGTCGCTGCCTGCGGCTTCGGTCGCGGCAGCTCGGGCCGCGCCTGCCAGAACAGACCGACCTCGTCGTAAGCGTGGTCCTCGGCATCGGTGTCTACGTCTTCCTTGTCGTCCGGGTCGAATGGGAGCTGAGGAAGGGTCCGGAGGAGGTTGGGACACGCGGACGTAATCTGCCACCAGGGAAAGCCGTCCGGCGCAGTAGATAGCGCAGCCTTGACTCGCTGCACTCGTGCGTGACGATCAGTGCTCCCAGGCTTGAGAAGAACACCGCACGGCCGCGCGAAGTGCTCCTCGTAGACCTCTGCGATGGACTTTCCAAGTCCCTGCTCCTTACGCGAGCCCCACATCGACTGGTCCATCACGCCCCACTGGATGTCCCACTTTGGTCGGCCGCGCTGTTTCAACTGCTCCTGCACACGCTCGACGTAGCTGCACAGGAGCTGTGCCTGTTGCACATCGCGCTTGCCGGTCATGTAGAACTCTTTGAACGTCACCACGCGGCCTCCGGCGAGCACGGCGTGGAAATGGACCGCCCACGGCGCCGCGTAGCCGTAGTCGACGCTGAGGTGAATCGTCGCGCCGTCTGGCGGAAACCACGCGTCGTCCGGGATGCGGTGCCACGGGATGACCGTGCCTGGTTCGAGGCCAGCCGCGCGCAGCTCCAGGTCGGAGTCGAGGACGCGCTTCTCCGCGCGAAACTCGTCAAAGACCTGCCCCTTCCAGACATCCCAATCGCCCTCGGAGAGCATGCGCCGCTCGTCCTCGGGTAGCGCCTGGAGCCGGTGCCAGTAGTCCGGGTCCGACTCCATCAGCGCCGTGTTGTCCTGCACCTTCGCCGGCACGAAACAGCGCGTCATCATGCGCTGCGTCGGTCGGTCGGGCGGCGGCGCCGGAGTCCAGACCTGATACGGATGAACCGGGATACCGCCTGTGTCGACCGCGTCGGGGTCGATGAACCGTGCCTTTACCCACGCGTGCCCGACGTGCCCAGGATTTGATGCCAGCCGGATGCGAGGCTTGACGCCTCGGAAACGTGAACGAACACGAGAGGTGAGGTATTTGTATTGGAACTCGGTGAAGTGCGTGGCCTCGTCGAGGCCGAGCATGACCCACTGCGCCGACTGATAACGATAAACGTCGGATTCGCGGGCACAATAACGGAACCAGAGAATGCTCCCGTTCCTGAACTTCCACCGCTTCCGCCCCGCCTCATACTTCGCCAGCTCCTTCGGGATCAGCGCCTGCGAACGCAGGATCAGCGAGGCTTCCAGCTCCTCGTAGGTGCGCCGGAATAGCGCGACCTCGACGCCCGCGTGTTCGAGGCAGACCGTCGCCGCCTCGATAATCAGCCATTCGCTTTTGCCGCCGCCGGCAGCGCCGCCGTAAAGCAGCTCGTCGGCATCGCAGGCGTGCGCCAGGCGCTGCTTCGGGTTCGGCGCACACGGCTCGTTCGACTTCGCATCGCGGTAGCCGAAGTAGACCGTTCGGTTGTCGCCCGCCCCGTGCCGTGACACTCATCGCGAACCGCCCGCGCCGCGGGGAGATGCTTGGGTGCCAAAATCGCCAAAACGACGAGCCGGTCGCCCCACCACGCCGGCCCAATGCAGAACTCCAGCCCCATCATGCCGCCGCACTTCTGCATGCCTCGGGAGGTAAACCCCGCGTGCGGAGCCGTTGAGGCTGGCGTTTTCGCTGACAGCCCGACGCTACGTCGCCGCAGGCCCCTCGGCGGAGGGGGTCATTCCGTCTCGCTGTAGGTAAATGAACCGCAGCCCCTGGTCGATGCAGTGCAGGTCGAACCAGATGACGCTGTCACCTACGCGGTATTGCACGCTGAGGCCTGGCCGCGTCACCTTGACCGCCGCCCGCGCGCCGCTTCTCGTGACCAGCACGACCATCGGCACATCAGGCCTCCCCTTGGCTACTGCTGGCTGGCGCAGACTTCCCAATGACAGTCCTCGCGGTCCAGATACAGCAGCGGCTCGCCGCGCTCGGTCTGGCCCGTCTTCAAGGCAACCGGCTCATGCCCGGTGAACAACATGAACCGCTCGCGATTCACCGTCCGATACCACGACACCGGTTCGCCGCAGTGCTTGCACGTGGTCTTCCGCACGCCGTTCGCGTAGACCTTGACCAACTTCTTGTCCGGGTAATCCCTCACGCATTGGCTCGACCCGCGGCATCGAGGGCGAAGCAGATTGAGAGCGGGCGCCGATACCTCCATCAGCGCCCGCTTGTCAGGAGAATGGCGCCCTAGGCGCCGACCTGGGCCGGCTCTGGCAGCTCGGCATCGGCCATCGAGCCGACCGCGGAGCCCACTGACGGACCACCAGGATTGAAACGCTTGTCTGTCATGGCCTGTTCGTAGGCTCGCTGGTTTCGCTCACGGCGCGCGTCTCCCTGCGCCGTCACTTCGCCGCGGCTGACGAACTCCAGCACGGAGAGCCGCTGTGCCTCGTTCAGCGGCTCCAGGAGGCGGCGCATCCGCGCGATGGCGAGAAGTTCGGGGTCCTGCTTACGGTTCTGCTTGTCGGTCACTGTGCTGTGCTTTCTGCGGCGCTCGCCGCGGTTGGCGCGTCGATGGACAATCCCTCGGGCGCATCAATGAACATGTGGGGCGCCACGCCGGCCGGCACGATGGCCGCGTAGCAAATCTGGCCGGCGTCGTCCTTTGCGCGGAGCAGGAAATCTCCCGGCGCGCCGGTCAGCCGGCCGTTGAGCGTGTCGATAACGATGGGCGCGCCGATGCGCTGCACGTCCAGGGGCCGCTTGAGCACGACCTGCGCCCACCGCTCCTCGCGGCCGAACAATGCGCGCCAACCGGTCATCGCCATCAACTTCTTCACGCGCGCCATGCGGCCCATCAGAACAACCTCCCGGCCATCCGCGCGAACGCGGCCGTCACGGCATCCGACGCAGCCGACATCGACGACTCTGCCTCGCCGGTCGCCAGCCGATACCACGACAACCCGGTGCGCGGGTTGCGGTCGTAGTTCTCGACGCCGTAGCCGGCCGCGCGCAGGTCGGAAATACGGCCGGTGTATTTCAGGCTGATGCCAGCCAGCTCCTTATTCGTCGCCGGTCCCTGCTGAAGCCGCGCGAGAATCGCCTGGCATTGCTTGGTCAGCCGCGCGCGTTCCACCTGCTCCATCACGCCTCCCGCTGCATGTCGCGAACTAGCCGGCGCATTTCGACCCGCAGCGCATACGCGAAGCCGTTCCAGCGGCGAAGAATCTTTGCTCGTCGCTTGATCGGGACGCCCGCACGTCGCATCCGCTCGGCGTAGTGCAGCGCCTCAGCGATCCTGATAATCTCCGGCAACCAGAACCGACGCTCTGCTGTCGAGACGCGCGCATGTAGCGCCCTCACTGCTCCCCGTGGTCCTTGACGCGCGCCACGCCGGCCGCTTCGAGGCCCTTCGACGACAGGCGCATCTCCAGCTCCTGAACCTGGTCAACGACGAACGCCGCATTCGGCGCCGGCAGCTCGCCGGCGAGACACTGGCGCAGGTAGACACTCAACGCCAGCTCACCGCGGCACACGCGCCGCTCAGCAAACGCCGCCGCGGCTTCCCGGAACTGGTCCATCGCACCCTCCGCGGCAGTCGGCGCTTCCACAGGCCGGGCAGGCGTCATCGGCGTGGCAGACGCAGTCATCGACGGGTTCGTGGCAACGTGAGCAGTAGTCCTCATCTCGAAACCCTTGGCTGTAGAGACACGCCGCACAGCCGCCGCAGAGGCAGCTCACTCCTTCCACGTTGCCGCCATGGCCGACACGACACCGGTCACGGTAAACAGTGCGGCCCGGTCAAACCACCCGAACGTCGGCAGCGAGTAATCCGCCAGGTCGAGCCAGAGGCACCGTCGCGCCAGCGACTAGCCATCCGATCGCGACGAGCGGTCTCACCAGCCGCCATGCGAGACGCATCACTGCACCAGCGTGGGAGCCGCCGCGACGAGCGCGGGCGCGTGCGGCACGTAGCGACGCGTGACCTTGGCCAGGAAGCACTCGTCAGCCCCCCACTTGACCATGGTCTCCAGCACGTGGCTGAACTTCTCGACCTGCGGCTCCTCGCCGTGCGGAACCTCGAACATCACGTGACCGGCCGCGACAGAGCCGAGTATCCAGAGGTCCATGACGCGGCCGTCCGGATTGGTCACGGACTCGATGGTCTGCTCCTCGATCTCCATTACTCGACGGCCCCTTCCGGCGACTGCCAGGCCGGGCTATCGGAGACCCGCGGCGCACGCCGCCGCGGCTTCCCGCCGCGCGCCAGGCCGCCCTTGCGCCCCGCAACGCGCGCAGACTCGCTGTCCCACTTGTGCGCCGTCCCGAGTTCGTGCGCGCGCTTGCCGCCCTTGCTGGCCACCTCGCGCTGCTTGGCCTTGTCATAATTGGGCGACCCGAATCCACGCTTCTGCTTTTCCACTACTCGCTCCTTGGAAATCGCCGCCACGGATGCCCCTCGCGCGTGCGGCTCACACGCGCACCGAGCATGCGCGCGGGCTGATACGGATACCGCTCGCGCAGCTCGCGGACGATGTCTTGCCCAACGCAGCCAGGCAGCTCGTAGGCCGACGTGGTCGGCCGACTGCTCTCGTGCATGTCGAGGTCGTTGCCGAGCCTGGCGCCCTTGCGCATCAGTTCCGGATGAACAGCGTCCACGCGCCGTCGCTTTTCCGCTCCCTGAGCCACGAGTAGTTGAATGGCGGACGCGCCTTCGCGTCGCCAAGTTCGACGCGCCGGAGCAACAGCCGGGCGTCGCTGCCCACCGCGTCTACCAAGGCCGACCACGGCGTCTCGTCGAAGTGACCCAGGTCGGCAGTGCTCACTTCCACAACATCGATGAACACCGGAGGCGGCGGCGGCTCCTTGAGCTTCTTCGCGCGCGACTTGGTCTTCGCCGGCTGCTCCATCGCGTATTTGCTCATCGCTTGTTACGTTCCTTGACGAACACGCCGTAGATGAGCAGCAGGAACGCCACACCGACCGCCGTGCCCAACACCGCCTCGCCTACTGCCGTGATTTGCTCAGGTGTCACGCGCCTACCACTTCCAAACCGGGTTCAAAAATTTTTCCAGAACAGGCAGCGACACCTTGCAGAGGCCTGTGCTGACGCCTACGCAGTCCAAAACCTGGTAGTGCCGCGGACCTCGGTAAGGTTGGTTTCGGGAGGGACCCGCGCTCCCCGCCGGGCACCCCCCTCCCCCTGCCGATGCCTGCTCAACGCGTGCCCCGGTCGATGCCGACGCGACTTGCTCTTTCAGGCGCAACGAGCAGGTCGCGCGAAAACCCACGCCGAATGACACATCGCCACCGTGTGGAGCCGAAGCTGTAGCCATCTCAGTGCTCATGCTCGCTCCGCGCAGGAGGAAGCCCAGGCCTCGGCGCGTCGATTGGTCTCTCCACTGCGTCACCAGGGCGCGGGATGCCGACGACGACCTGCACACCCACGCTCGTAGAGCCCTGCTGGTCGCCCTTGATGGCCCCGCGGATCTGCGCCAGGAGCTTCATGTGCTCGGCCGAGCCCTGGATTGCGAGATGTCCGAGTTTGACCAGGGCAGGATTCCAGAGATGTTCCGTGTAGCGGTGCATCTCCTCGTTCCACCACGCCATGAACGCGGGCTGCTTCAGCCAATACGTGACGGTGCTCCTGGGCACGTTCATGGCCTTGCAGATACCCTGGACGGTCTTGGGCATGCTCGGGTCCAGCCACGCCTCCAGGTAGAGGCGCTGGCGCTTGGAGGGCCTAAATGGGGTCGGAGCTGCGCTCGTGGCGAGAGCTGCTGGCTGCGTGACAGCGAGGGCGTCCATAGGCTCGTCCTTATCCAGCGATGCGGAGCTGCTGCTGTTCGCGGGCGCGGGCTTGGGCGTAGATGCCTCGCTCATCGCTGATGCCCTTGATGCGGCTGCCATAGCGCGCAATCTCTGATTCAAACCGCTCGATGTCGTGGTTGCGCAGACGCAGCATCGGCCGGCCGTCGCGGTGGAACTTGGGGGCGCCGTAATCGTCGTGCTGCTGCTCGATGTGGCACAGCAGGTGGTAGACCAAGTGCTCCTGCTCGGTGGCGTCGTCGGGCCAGAGCGCCACGTCGAACGCGAACAGGAAGTCCGCCTCCTCGCCACCGAGCAGCGGCTTGAGGAACTGCGCGACCAGCCAGTCCATCAGCGTGCGCTTCGCACTGCTCCGGGCCTCACTGAACGGCACCATCACGACGCCAGGAACGGCCTGCCCTCGGTCCACCAGCGCGCGCTGTGACGCGATGCACGAGATGCGGGCGCTGTGTAGGTGCGCGAACTCTCCAGCCTCGGCAATCAGCTTCGCGCAGAGACGCTGCCGGCCTTCATCGAGCGCGAACGTGTCACTGAAGTGCCGCATCTGATGAGGCGCAGTATGCGGGTCGCAGATCGGCCTGTCTAGAAGGGCAGGACGGGATTTCTTGGGGCAATTCGGGGCACGGGTTGACCAAATAAGTATTTAGTTAGTAGGATGCGTGCCACTGAGGAGTGTGCAGAATGACTAAAGAAACTGCCCGTTACGCAGAGCGCGCGCGCGAGCTGCTGCTCAGCGCGCTCGACACGGCCGCGTTCATCGAACTGAACACGTATCTCGACTCCAGGCAGGCGCTCAACTGCCCGTCCTGCGGTGGCGCGGTCAGTGGATTCGAGCACGACAGGCTGAGGCATGCGCGCACCTGCGAGCCGCTGCGCGTGGACGTGTTCATCAAGCAGAGCCGAGAGGAGGCTGACCAGTGAACAACAAGCCCACCATCACGCTCTACATCGAGGACGGCGGCTGGATGTCCGACTCGTCGCAGGCGCGCAACGCGGCGGAGGTCATGGCGCTGTTCGGCACGCACGTCCTCCCGACGCCGTTCCTGGCAAACACACGGGCCTCTCTCGTCAAGGACACCATCGAGCGGCTGAATCCTGGCCACGAAGTCGTCATCAGGAGGGCGCGATGAGCTACGGCTTCATCATCACCAGGGACGTGCTGCACGAGCAGGTGGACCAGCAACTGCGGAACGCCACCGACAGCGACGTTGGCATCGTCGGCCCAAGCGACATCGCCCGCGAGCACGAGGAAGCTCTGCGCTACGCCAAGACGGTGCTGCCGCTGCGCACCGACGACCGCGAGACCGTGACTAAGTTCATCGCCGGCAACAGCGGCATCCACCTGTTCCGGCTGTTCGACGACGACGGCGAGCTGTATTACGAGGGCCTGTTCCTGGGCGACCGCGAGAGCGAGCTGGCATTCCGCCCGCTCGATGACTTCGGAGCGCCCAACGCGGGCTGCACGCGCATCGACTACCTCTACCCGAACGGGCAGTGGAGGCCACTGTGACCGGGCTCGTCAAACTCGCGCTGAAGCGCGATCCGTCCGTGCCCGTGGGCCAGCCGGCGACACTGCACGTCGACTGCCCATGCGGCCGTGAGCTGCCCATCTCACTCGCGGGCCAATACAACGAGTGCCACTGCGGGCTCGTAGTGGACGACTCTGGCTGGATTAAACGGAGGCCGCTGTGAAGTTTGCTGACCTGAAGACTGGCGACCGCTTCGTGTTCCTCGATGACGAGCACCGCGAGGCGCGCATCATGCCCGAGATTCGCGTGGCATACCGCATCAAGACCGACGACCGTGAATACGAAACACTGATGGCTGACGGCAGCGTCGGCTCCGGACGTGTAGGCGCTGGCGACAACCCCGTTCGCAAGCTGCCGAACGCTCAGTAAAGGGTGAGGGACCGGGCTTCGGCCCGGTGTAACCCCCGGCCACGGTCCCAACGCCGTGGGTGGAAAGGAGGGTATGTGACGAAGAACGAGGCACTGGAACGCGCCGCGCTCGTATGGGGTAAGGAGCGCGTCATCAGCGTGCAGGACTTTAACGGTAATGCACCCGGCATGTGGTGGGTCAATCTGCGGCCGGCAGGCCGCGCCAGCGACACGCGCGCCAGGAACTACTCGGCGCACAGTCTCGACGCGAACGGCCACGTCAACTGTCACGGCGACTGCAAGACGCTCGAACCGTGACCCCTCACATCTACGTGCTGCCGGACGATGATTCTGATGGTTACTGGACCATCGTCAACGGCCGGCGGCACGAGTGGTTCCCCACCTTCCGCGCAGCCTCACGCGCAGCCGTGCGGCTACTCACCGCAGGCCGTCGTGAGGCGGTCGAAGCCGCTTGTTTTTCTAGGGACTAGAAATTATGTATTTCTCGGAACTAGAATTGGCGCAACAACTTCCGGGGACTGGACTCTTGCATCGGGGCGGGTTATGACATACAAATCAGCACTGCGCGCTACGGATCAGGCTGGCATGTGGGGGCGTCGATGACCAAGCCCACAGGCCGGCCGATGGGGCGCCCGGCGAAGTATCGGAAGCCGCTCATGCGGACCTACCGAGTGAGCCAGGCGCACGTAGATCGCGTCGAAGATTTACGCGCGGCGCTCAAGGTGGCCAGCAACTCCGACGTGATCGAGGAGGCCACCATGAAGCTGCATAAGCGGCTCGGCCTGCCGCCACGTGGAGCAGAGGATGACCCAACGGGTCGCAAGAGGAACGGCAAGGCAGCTCGGTAGCGGCGCCTCTCTCTCTCTCTCTCTCTCTCTCTGCATAGTCCAGGCCAATA